>OCVV011061347.1_pt1 | contig 14936 bp, 16 predicted proteins | sample 1539721 | NCBI WGS metagenome assembly OCVV01 (sample SAMN02144230, study PRJEB22623) | gut metagenome | biome: sheep rumen | host: Ovis aries | place: New Zealand
GGTGGATATAAATATTTTAAAAGTAATAAAGAAATTTCAAAACAAATGTTAAAAATGAAAATAATAAATTATCCGTATTATTTGTTCAATATAACAGTTCGCTTTATTACACAAGTTCTAATGCCTAACAACATAAGAACATTATTCTATAAAAAGGTTTTGAGATGAAAAAAATTTGTTATGTGATATCTACTCTCAAAAAAACAGGCCCTGTCAATGTTTTATATAACTTGGTCAAAAATTTAGATAGAACGCAGTTTGAACCTTGCATAATAACATTGTCTAAAGAACCGCAAAATTCATTGTTTGAAGATTTCAAAAAATTAGGTATAAATATATTGTCGTTGAATATAAATAGAGTTTTTTCTTTCTTCTATGCACCAATTAAATTAAAAAAACTTATAAATAAGGTAGAACCGGATATAGTTCATACTCAATGTTTTAGATCTTCTTTGTTTTCTGCAATATCATTGGATAAATACAAAAAAATAGCAACTATTCATTGTGATTATAAAACTGATTTTAAAATGTCCTATGGAAGGTGGGTGGGATATATAATGTATTTACTGATGAACTATTCTTTAAAAAAAATAAAAAACAATATCTGTGTTTCCAAACAGCTTGCAGATATTTTGAATGAACAAAACAGTCACATTGAGTTTAACTACATAGATAATGGAATAGATACCGAAATTTTCAAGCCTATAGAAAATAAAGTAGCATTAAGAAAAAAGTTAAATTTACCTATAAATAAAACAATATTCATTTGGAGTGGAGTTTTTATAGAAAGAAAAGATCCAATGACTCTTATAAGAGTTATAAAACAAATTAATGACAAAAATTTATTTTTTGTTTTTTGTGGTAATGGATTTTTGGATAATATGTGTAAAAAAGAACTGAAAAATAATAACAAAGTCTTATTTACGGGTTTTGTTAATAACATTCAACAATATTTGCAGGCAAGCGATTATTATATATCAACTTCATTATCAGAGGGTTTGCCGATGAATGTTTTAGAAGCTTTTTCTTGTGGGTTGCCTTGTATATTATCAAATATTCCACAACACAAGTATATATTGGGAAAAAAGGAAGATGTTGGGATATTTTTTGAATCTCAAGATACACAAGATTTAAAGATAAAAATAAGTAAAGTTTTAAATATAGATTATAAATTATATTCAGAAAAAGCAGTTAATCTAATAAAAAACAAATTTTCAGCAAAATTAATGAGTGAAAAATATCAAAAATTTTATGAATAATTATAGAATAAATTATAAAGAAAATATAATTTTATTATTGTTAGGAATTTGTTGCCCTATATTATCAATTCCGTTTGTTTTAACATCTATTTATAAAAAAAATGTTAGTTCTATTTTTGTACTAGCTTTTGTTATAGCAATATTTATTGGTATTATGCCACCATATGCTGATACATATCACTACTATTTATATTATAAACAATCTAGAAATTTTGTTTTTGATTGGTTTACTACAAGTAAAGATTTTTTGTTTTATGTACTTTCATATATTTTCAACAGTTTTAATATTCAATACATTTATTTTAGATCTTTTCTTGTTATGTTAGAAATGCTTATTTTTTCTTGGATATTCTATGATTATTTACAAAGAAATGATATTTTTTTAGAAAATAAAAAATATTTTTTTTGTTCGGTAATCATTTTATTTTTATCTATAGATTTTATGTTTATTGGTTTTATGATTAGATATGTATTAGCTGGAACTTTTTTGATTTTAAGTATATATTTATTTCATAGATCAAATTCTCTTATCTCATTAATATTTCTTTTTCTCTCAATTTCAAGTCACTATGGAGTATTATTATTTCTTCCTTGTTTTGTTTTAGCATGGTTATTTAGGGGAAAAATCACAATCTTAACTAAAATTATAATATGCATAGTTTTTTTATTATCAGGAACATTAATTTTTCATATTATTTATAATTTATTACCTAATTTTTTTCATGTAGATAAATATGTAAATGGTACATGGTCAGGATTTGAATATAAATCATTTAACGGGATGATGTATTATGTAATACAATATTATGTTTTATCGGGGATAACAATTTTAATTTATGTTTTTCAAAGACATGAAAATAATTTTGGAGAAAGAATAACATTCTTCTCTATATTAATGTTTTGTTGTATATGTTCTTTTTCCGAATTATCTCAACGAGTATGGTGGATATTAAAGATATTAATATCATTATCTTTGATTACAAGTATTATAAGGAACAAAAGCAATTTGAATTTATCAAAACTATATTTTCTCATAGGGTTATTATTTTTATCTCAAACAATGTTTGTTTATGGTTTTAGAGAAGCGATATTTGATTTGGATAATTTAAAGCATTTATTATCTCCGGTTACTTTCTTGCTTGGGGATAGTTATGACGATTACTATTTTTTTAGTAGAAGATTTTAATAATTAAAAAAATGAATAAATTAATAACAATAATAATACCAGTATATAATGTAGAACCATATTTAAGACGATGTCTCAATAGTGTTATTAATCAAACTTATAATAATTTAGAAATTATTCTTATTGATGATGGTTCTACTGATAGTAGTGGAAAAATTTGTGATGAGTATGCATTGAAAGATAACAGAATAAAAGTAATACATAAACAAAATGGAGGTCTGTCCTCTGCAAGAAATGCAGGGCTTGATATTGCAACAGGTGATTATATTGGTTTTGTTGATGGTGATGACTGGATTGAAGTTGATATGTTTGAGCATTTAAAACATTTAATAAGCATTAATGAAACATTAATGTCAGAATGTAACGTGGTAACAGTGAAGAATACGAATAAAAAAATTAATAATGATATTAAAGTTAAGTATGTTAAATACAATTCAGAGGAAGCTCTTATAAAATGTTTTACAGATTCTAAAATAAGTAATTTTATGTGTAATAAGTTATTTCATAAATCAATTTTTTATAATATAAGGCATCCAAAAGTTCCATTTGAAGATATGGCTATTATGTATAAATTAATAGATAAAGCTAAATTTATTTCTCGCTCTTTTGAATCAAAATATTATTATTATATTAGACCAAATTCATTGACAAATGAAGGTTTTAATTATAACAAAAGTAAATTTTATTTTGAAATGATAGAAAAAATTCTAAAGTTTTGTCGAACAAAGAAATGGAATAATGCGTATACAAAAATAAAAGCAGAAAGCATATATATGAAAGCTTATTGCTTAAAAATACTATTTCTATACGGATATATTGATAAACAGTTGATTAATGTTTTGAGGAAGGAAGTATTAAATAATATTCCACTTTTACTAAAAGGCTCGAAACCTTTTTATAAAAAATTGCTAATGATAATATTTTGTTTGTTTTTTAAGTTTTTTTGTTATGTAAAATGGAATAATAGAGTGTTTTCTTTGTAAAAATATGCTTTATGTATAAGTTGATTGAAGATAAATTATTTAGAAAGAATTTAATTAAGTATATAAAATAAACAATTCTTAATATTAAAACAGAGGAATGTAAATATGATTTATAATTTAGAGAACTTACACAAAATAGAACTTGATATGTTAGAACAATTTATAAATATTTGTAATAAGGAAAATTTGCAATATTATGTATTAGGTGGAACTATGTTAGGGACAGTTAGGCACAAAGGTTTTATCCCTTGGGACGATGATATCGATGTAGCTATGCCAAGAAAAGATTATGAAAAATTTTTAAACATTGCACAAAAATATTTATCTAAAAATTTATTTTTACAGACTTATATTACAGATAAAGAAGCTCCTTGGAATTATGCAAAAATAAGAAATTCAGAAACCACATTTATAGAGAAAAGTATTAAACATTTGAATATAAATCATGGTTGTTTTATAGATGTTTTTCCATTGGATTATTGTTCGACAAATAAAATTAAAAAATCCGTATTTAATTTTTATAATTATATTCTTAGACTTAGAATAAGGTTTGATAAACCAAATGCAAATTTACCTATATATAAAAAAATTATTCGTAAGATTATTTCTATTACATTAAAATTTATATATCCAAACATAACTTGTGCTATGCAAAAAAGAGATAGTTTATTTAAATCTGTAAAGGAAAGTTCGTTACTTGCAAATTACTGTGGTTTTTGGGGTGAAAGAGAAATTGTTCCAACTAATTGGTATGGTAAGGGTATAGATATGGAATTTGAAAATTTAACAGTAAAAGTTCCAAATCATTATGATAAATGGTTAACTCAAGTATATGGTGATTATATGAAATTACCACCTAAAGAAAAACAAGTTTCAAATCATTATGCAAATATTAATATTATTGATTTAGAAAACTCTTACACAAAATATATAAAGAGGAGCAAATGAAAAGAATAATAACTTATGGAACATTTGATTTGTTACATTATGGACATATCAATTTATTGAAAAGAGCAAAAAAATTAGGTGATTATTTAATAGTCGCATTATCAACAGATGAATTTAATTTACAAAAAAATAAGAAATGTTATTTTCCTTATGAAAAAAGAAAAATGTTTTTGGAATCAATTCGATATGTAGATTTAGTTATTCCGGAAACTTGTTGGGAACAAAAGAAAACTGATATGCATGAATATCATATTGATAAATTTGTTATGGGTGATGATTGGAAAGGAAAATTTGATTTTCTTAAAGAAGAAGGGGTAGAAGTCGTTTATTTGTCAAGAACACCGGAAATATCTACAACTAAAATAAAAAAAGATGTTTATGGATTAAATAAAAAATGACCAATAATGATTTAATTAGTGTAATTATTCCTGTATATAATGTTGAAAAATATCTTTGTCGCTGTTTAGATAGCGTTATTAATCAAACCTGTAAGGATTTGGAAATAATTCTTGTCAATGATGGTTCTACTGATAGTAGTGGAAAAATTTGTGATGAGTATGCATTGAAAGATAACAGAATAAAAGTAATACATAAACAAAACGGAGGAGTATCTTCGGCAAGAAATAAAGGACTTGATATTGCAACTGGAGATTATATTGGATTTGTTGATAGTGATGATTATATTGAAAGTGATATGTATGAAGTGTTATATAAAAGTTTAATAGAAAATAATACTTCTGTTTCTTGTTGTGATATATTTCGTTTAAAAAAAGGAAAGTTTGTATCAACTTTAAATTTTCCAAATGAAAAGAAATTATCTTTTAATGAAGTATTAAATAATAAATTTCATGATTTATATAATGTTGATAAATTGTTTGATAAAAATTTAATAGGAAATATTAGGTTCAATGAAAAAATACCATTAGGAGAAGATATATTATTTACATATAAAGTATTACAAAAAACAAGAGAAATTGCTTTTTATAAAGAAGCAAAATATTATTATTGTAACAATCCACAAAGTGTAACAAGAACATATGTTTTCAAAAAAGAGTACATAAATCAAATTTTATTTTATGAAGAATTACTTAAGTATTGTGAGAAAAATAATTTAAAAATAGGATATAAAAAATATAAGAATCTACAAATTTATTGGATTATTACTTTTTTGTCTTGGATCGCAATAGAGAATCCGATAAAAAACAAAGAAAGTTTGGAAGTATTAGTAAAATATGCAAGAAAAAATTTATTTTATTGTCTATTTAATAAATTTGATATAAAATCTAAATGCTTTTTGTTTTTAAGTTGTGTAAATTTTAATTTAGCTAGTAAAATTTATAGATTCGTGTTAAAACTAAAGGTAATAAAATGAAAAAAATTGGAATACTAACTCAATATTACAAAAGTAAAAATATTGGAGGACTTTTGCAATCTTATGCATTACCTTATGTTTTAAATAAGTATGCTTATAAAACTGAACAAATATCTCTTGATTTTTATGTTTATCAAACATCTGATGAAATACAAAAAATAAATAAATTGTTTAATATTAACAATACTCCAAGTGTTACATTGAAAAAAATATTAAAGTATCCGTTTTATAAAATTAAAATTTTTATTATAAAAAGCTTGTTATCTAAAAAAGTTAATTTACAAAATAAAATTGCAAAAGAATTTGAAGAATTTATATTACATTCTCAAACAACTTATAATGTTTCAAATATATCAAAAGCTAATAAAAATTATGATGTTTTTATAATTGGTAGTGACCAAGTTTTTGCAACGTATCTATTTCTGTTGTCTGTTTATTATGGTGAATTTGCAACGAATAATAAAAAAGTTATTGCTTATGGTGCAAGTAGTAATGTAAAGCAATTTCCACCCAAAGTAGAAAATTTATTTATTCAAAAACTTCAAAAATTTAATGCTATTAGTGTTAGAGAAAAAACACTTAAAGAATATATTGAAAAAATTAGTAATAAAAAAGCCACTGTTGTATTAGATCCAACATTTTTGTTATCAAAAGAAGAATGGTTGAAAATTTCTAATCCCAAAGTAGTGCCTAATCAAAAATATATTTTTTGCTATTTCTTAGGAGGTAAATCTGTTTGGCAAAGAAAAATAGCACAAGCTTATGCTGATAAATATGGGTATGAAGTTATACATTTACCTTATATTAAGAGAACTATTCGTCCTGCAGATAAATATTTAAAAGGGAAAGGACGATACGATGTTGGGCCTAGAGAATTTATTTCGTTAATTAATAATGCAGAGTGTGTTTTTACAGATTCATTTCATGGAATGGCTTTTTCTATTAATTTTAATAAAAATTTTTATGTGTTTAATCGTGATGATCAAGCAGATTCATTATCAATGAATGCAAGAATTACAGATATGCTCAATATGTTAGACTTAAGTTTTAGGCATATCACAAGTAAAAATAGTGTTTTGAATAATAGTGCTATTGATTACTTACAAGTCAATAAAGTTTTAAAAGAAGAAAAAGAAAAATCAATTAAGTGGTTGTTAGATGCTTTAAAGGATTAATATGAATCAAAGAAAAGCAGGAGCATTATTATCATATTTGTCGTTAGCAATAAATTCAGTAGTTGGTCTAATTTATATACCGATGTTATTGAGTTTTTTATCAAAAGAACAATATGGCCTTTATCAAATGATAGGTGCTTTAGTTGCATACCTTGGAACAATGGATTTTGGTTTAGCAAATACAACAACGAGATATTATTCTAAATATTTAGCTACTAACGAAGTGGAAAAGCAAGAAAATCTTTTAGCAACGATTGGAATACTATATACTGGAATAGCATTTTCTATTATTATTGTGGGAATTATTATTTTATATTTTGCATTACCATTTTATCAAAATACATTATCTCCTACAGAAATTAGTATAGCTAAAATATTATTCTTTATAATGTTGTTCAATATTGCAATTAGTGTTCCAGGAAATATTTTTACATCAATTATTAACTCTAAAGAAAAATTTATTTTTCTTAAAACAATCTCTTTAATAAATATTATTTTTCAACCGATAGTTGTTTATTGCTTTTTAAATTTTAAAGCAAGTGTATTATTAGTAGCACTTGCACATACTATATGTAATTTATGTGTTATTGCTATTAATTTTTATTATTCAGTTTTTAAATTAAATACAAAGTTTAAATTACATAAGTTCGATTTTAGTTTTGTTAAAGAAATTTTTTCATTTTCATTTTTTATTTTTCTTATTGCATTAATGGACTTAATGTATATAAAAACAGGGCAAATAATTTTAGGTGCTATTGTAGGAACAGTAACTGTTGCAATATATTCAATTTCTGTTCAATTGTTAATGATTTATAGAAGTTTTTCAGGAGCAATCTTTAGTGTCTTTTTACCATATTTTTCGGCTATTTCTGCAAAAACAGATGATATGGTAGAAAATAATAATACTTTTATAAAAATAAGCAGAATACAATTTTTGCTATTAAGTTTAATTTTATGTGGATTTATTTTATATGGCAAATTTTTTATTTTAAAATGGGCAGGAGTAGGATTTGAAAATTCTTATTTTTACACAATTATTTTTATGATTGGATATTTGTTTATTTCAAGTCAAAATACAGCATCCTTGATTTTGCAAGCAAAAAACAAACATCATTTTTTTGCAATAGTTTATATGTTAACAGGAATTAGTTGCTTTGTTTTATCAATACCTATGGCATATTATTTTGGAGCATTAGGATGTGCAATTACTACAATTCTTTGCCTTTTATTAGGTCAAGGATTAATTTCAAATTATTATTATCACAAAATAGGAATAGATATTTTTGGATATATAAAAAATGTTTTTAAATTGGGAGTTATATCTGTTTTGTGTCTTTTTTTGGGTTTTTTTATTAGAAATATGTGGAAAATAAATTCCATACCGATAATGATATATCAAATAATTATATTCACACTTATTTTTATTTCAACACATTGGATATTGTCTTTTAATAATTATGAAAAAAATCTTTTTGCGAGAATTTTTCAAAGGAAAACAAAATGAAAGAAGAACCGTTAGTTTCAATAATTTCTCCTTGTTATAATGGCGAAAAATATTTATCAAAATTTTTAAGTTCACTATTGGAACAAGATTATAAAAACATTGAATTTATTTTTGTTAATGATGGAAGTAGTGACAAAACAGAAAATATTTTTTTATCATTTAAACCCAAATTGGAAAATAAAGGTTGGGATGTTTTTTACTTTAAACAAAAAAATGCTGGTGCGGCAGAAGCAATAAATGTTGGTTTAACAATATTTAAAGGTAAATATTTGACGTGGCCGGATAGTGATGATATTTTATATTCGAATTATATATCTACAAAAGTTAATTATATGGAAAAGAATACAGATTGTGATTTGTTATTTTCCGTTGCAGAAATAGTTAATGATAAAAATCCAAATGATGTAAAGGGATATTTAAAGTGTAATTCTAAACTCTTAAATGATGAAAATATATTTGAATCTTTTGTTTTTGGCCGTAATATGTGTTTTGCACCTATTTGCAGTTTCATTAGAAGTTCAAGTTTTTTAGAAATTAATCCTACTAAGAAAATATATAATAATGGTCATGGGCAAAATTGGCAAATGTTATTACCGCTAGTTTATAATTGTAAAGTCGGTTTTATAGATGATATTTTAGCTTGTTATGTAGAACATTCGGATTCTCATTCTCATAATAAAAATACTGAGTATAAAAGGCTTTTTTATTATGAAAATATTCTATTAAATACTATAGATTCTATATCAAATATGCAAGAAGTTGAAAAAAAACTTTGGAAGAAAAAAATTAAAAAACAGTATTTAAAATTAAAGTTGAAATATAAAATAAAAGAATCAATTAAATTTTGTTTTGGTAATAATTTTTTCAACTTTATAAAAAGGATTAAATGATTAACATAACCGATAAAACTAAATGTTGTGGATGTAATGCTTGTTTTAATGTTTGTCCTAAACAAGCTATCAGTATGGAATATGATAGTGAAGGCTTTTTATATCCTAAAATTGATGATGATAAATGTATAAAATGTGGTTTGTGTTTAAAAACTTGTCCGATAAATACGGCAGAAGATTTGAAGATTAGAAGATTGGAAGATTGGCAACAAACACAACAAAATACAAAGACTAAAAATAAAGTTTTGGAAGTTTACGGAGCAAAGAATAAAAATGTTGATGAACAATTAAAAAGTTCTTCCGGTGGAATGTTTTCAATATTTGCAAATTATGTGTTAGAACAAAAAGGAATAGTATTCGGTGCAAGTTTTGATAGTAATTGGAAAGTAATTCATAAATATATAGATAAGAAAGAAGAGTTAGATGATTTACGAAGATCTAAATATGTTCAAAGCGATATAAATACGACATACAAACAAGCTAAACAATTTTTAGATGACAATAAATTAGTTCTTTTTACCGGAACACCTTGTCAAATAGCAGGACTAAAATGTTATCTCCAAAAAGATTATGAAAATTTAATAACTATTGATATTATTTGTCACGGAGTTCCAAGTTCAAAAGTTTGGGGAAAGTTTTTAGAAGAAAATTTTAATTTAAAACAAATAAAAGATATAAATTTTAGAGATAAATATATTGGATGGATAAGCTTTTTTGATAGTTATAATATAAAAGGGAAACAATATAAAAGCCTGATTCAAAAATTTATTAAATTGATAAAAGTCAAGAGAATAACAAGTATGTTTGTTTCTCAATATTTATATTCTTCTTATTTTAAGGGATTTTTGGTAAATTTGTTTTTAAGACCAAGTTGCCATGATTGTAGTTTTAAAGGTGATAGATATAGCGATTTTACAATGGGTGATTTGTGGGGGATAAATAATATATTACCAAAAATGTATGACAAAAAAGGGGTATCGGTATTAACAATAAATTCACAGAAAGGTAAAAAAATATTTGAGAAAGTAAAAAATAATATTAAATACGAACAAATAAATTATGACGATATGGTAAAATACAATCCCGCATTTGTATCTTCAGCACCAATTCACCCAAACCGAGAACAATTTTTCAAAAGATATCAAAATGAAAAACTAAATATTTTAATTCCTGAGCTCCTCGGTGAAAAGCCATTTATTGTTAAAGTATTCAAAAAGATAGTTAAGAAAATTTTGGTCAGAAGTTAACTACATTTAAAATATTTTAAAATAGTAAATTGTTTTATAGGTAAAGCTTTTAATAACATACTTGTAAGAAGTATATCATAGCTTTCTTGTCCAATAGTGCATTTGGGTTTTGGTTTAAAAACTGGTCTAAATTTTATTTGTATATCATCTAAAGGAAAATTCAAATCATATCGTTTAATCAATAGGGATACAATTTTTTTTGTTCCTTCTATTTTTTTTATAAATTCTTTCTTTATGTTATCGTATTTTTCTTCTTTAGGTATATCTTTAATTTCTTTTTTTATAAAGGGGGCTGTTATTTCCAAAAGTAAAATATTATCTTTATTTATTTTAACACCATCACAAATTTTTACAAGTTCGGTAGCAAAACTTTGATGCTTTATCTTTTCAATATCTATATAGTTTTTTAATTTAAATTCGGGTTTAATCTTATCAGGATAATTACTGCAATTGTACTTGCTATGAAGACTTCTTTCTTTATCGCAACCTAAATTACATATGCTTTTGTTTATATATTCGGGATATTCTTTGTTTATATTATTTTTCAATTTGGTTAACATATCTATTCTTCCAGAGTTACATCAAATAAAGGTTTTTCTAATGTATCAAAAATTTTATAAGTTTCATTTGTAACATCATTCAAATTTGCCCAATTGTTTTCAAGCTTTTCGGATAATAAAAATCTAAATCTATCATTCTCCAATTTATTCTTATCTATATAATATTTTAATGCTTGTACCATATATGGACTATGAGTTGTTAAAACTATATTTGCACCTTCTTTTATAAATTTTATTAATAATTCTGCATATTTTATCTGCCAAGCTGGGTGTAAGTGGTTTTCTGGCTCATCAAAAACAGTAATAGAATTTGTTTCAAAATTACCAAGCTTTCTTAATATATCTAAAACAACAAAAGACTTTGCACCTGTTGCTATATTAAACATATCTAATTCTTTTGAATTACTATTTTTTTTGAACAAAAGCTTTCCATTCTTTTCATCTATAATAATATTTGCACCCAATAAATCCTTAATTATATTAAACTCTGTATTTTCTTTTGTATTAACAATTTTTTCGTTATATTTTTTTAAAAATTTTGTTTCCCATACCTTATTTGTCTCTATATTAATATCATCAATCATTAATGGTGTTTCTATGAAATCTACATTGTTCCATAGTATTTTACTTTTTTCTTTGTCAAAACTTATGGATTTGATGTCATCATTACTAATTTCTGCGGAAAATATGTTTTTATTTGTCAAAAAAAGTTTTATTTTAGCTACAGTTTCTTTATCAACAGAATTATTTAAATTTTTTTTAAAAATATCATCTTTGTTCCAAAATAAAGTTAGTTCTAATTTATCATCATCGTTACTAGTTATAAGTTTTTGCACAATATCAAAATATTTTTTTACAACATCATCTTGTGTAAGGTTGTTTTCTTTTATAAATTTTATAGTATTTTGAACGGCTTGATTAATATCTGAAAAGCTTAAAGTATCTGTTTTATTTAGTAAAGAATTAAGAGAGTTGTCTGCAAATTTTTCTAGTTCTTTTGGAATTTTATAATTTTTTCTAGCTAAATATGGTAGAACATTAGAAAGATTTATTTCATAAAACCTTCTTGAAACTTCCTCAAACTTAATAGGATAGGTATTAATCCCATTTATAATCCAAAATAAAACTTTCCCTACTGTACTTTTCCCTGTATCATTTTCTCCAGTAATAACAGTAAGTCCATCGAGATTAATACTGACTTTTTTTATTTTTCCAAAATTTTCTATTTCTAAATTCATATTTTCCTTCTATAAACTAGAATTTATACTAAAATTTTAAATATTGTAACAAATTAAAAATAATAAGTAAAAAAATATATATGTTGCATTTTGTTATTTTCAACAAAGAGCAGATATGTATTCAAAATGTAAAAAATAAATTTTGGGCAGAAGTTGATTATATTGAAGATTACGAAAGAATTTTAAATTTTGTAAAAATGAAATCATTCGAAATAAAATTTTTATTTACAAATGTTTAAATTATCTTTCTTTTGTTAGTTCGTAATAATCTTCAACATTGTTTTCACTTTTATCAAAAGCATTATCTATATAAATTTGTGGATTTGATAGGAAAGTTTCTTCTTTAATATATCCAATATAAGATCCATTTAGCCAATCATAAGTTTTGCATTTTTCACAATGTATTTTAGGTGGTTTGGAATTGAAATGATTTTTGTGGATGATAGGATATAAAAGTTCATTTTTATAACTAATAACATTCTCTCCATGACAATTTGTGGTTTGTTCAATAAACCAATCATACCCACCATTATATTTCATTATCACACCAACCAATCCATTTGTGTGTGAAACTCTATCTTTTCTTGTAATATCTGTTAAACAATATTCTATTTCCCAATCTATCCATTTACTTTCTTTCATATGAGGGGAAATAATAACTATTGTAACAGAAGTATCATACATCATATCTTTTAAAGCTCGTTTAATTTTTTCCGTTGATTCATCCGTTAAATCAGGAGATTCACTAGTTTCTCCTTTATAAAATATAGCATCCTTTCCTAGTGCATCAATAATTCTGTCTCTAAGAATTTGAGCTTCACTATACTTATAAGAAATAAAAGTTTTGTGTGCCATATTATTTTCTCCAATATTAGAATAATAATAAAAAATAAAATTATTAATAAATAATTAGACAATATAAATATGCATATATTTGACAATATCTTTTAGTTGTAATATAATTAGCACTTGTAATATACGACTGCTAATTATTGTAACATTAAATTATTTTAATAGCAAGGTTTGTTTTAAGATAAAAATAGATATTGCCATTTTTTTATAAAATAAAAGAACGGAAACAAGAATATAAAGTTAAATATTATAAGAAATTATAATGTAAAAATATAAGGAGAAAGAGATGAGTATTTTAAAAGGTTTGAGATTTATTTTTGAGACAAATTGTGATAAGGAAATTTCAAAGGAATGTAAAGACCAAGAAAGCAAAAGACAATATTTGCAATTTATACAAGATGTGATAACAAGACATAATACAAATTCTTTTCAAATAAAAGAATTTAGTATCGCAATAATAGCTGCAGTTTATGGTATATTTATTGCAAGAGAAAACCTGCATCATAATTTTCTTTTAATTCCTCTTTTTACAACTGTGCTTTTAGGATTTCTTGATACTATTTATTTAATGCAAGAAAAACAATTCAGAGATCTATTCAAAGATGCTATAAATGATAAAGTAGACATTTATAGTATGGATATAAGTAATTATGAGGTTTGTTTTTTTAAAGTTTTATTTTCAAAAACAATAGGATTGTTTTATGGTGCTTTAATAGTGACTATTTTGATAGTTAAATTTTATTTTTTTAAATAAGGGAAAATTATGTACAAAGGTTTTAAATTGAATTTTGAAGGGGAAAATATACAGAATTTTATAAAAGATTATATTGAAACAGGAAATAATTTTTTTGTAAAAATACAAGATAAAGATAACATTGCTAATAAAGATTTTCGTTCTTATTTGAATGATAAAAAAGGAATAGTAAATGTAGACGAAATAATAGAAGATTGGTTTCCAAACTTAACAGACTATCATATTTTTATTTCTCATTCTCATTATGATGAAAAGTTAGCAATATCTTTAGCAGGTTATTTTTATGAAAAATTTGAATTAAAATGTTTTGTCGATTCTAAACTTTGGGGTTATTCTAATAGCTTATTGGAAAAAGTTGATAATGAGTGTTCTAAAATTGAAAATAAAAAATATTATAGCTATGAAAAAAGAAATAAATCAACTTCTCATATACACAATATATTGGCTATGGCACTTTTAAAAATGATAGATGAAACAGAATGTTTTATGTTACTAGATACACAAGAATCTATACCTTTAAAAGATTTAATAAATGATAAAAGTTTTACTTTTTCATCCTGGATTTATTCTGAAAATATAATATCTGAATTTATAAGGACAAGAATGCCTTTAAGATTTAGACAAAGAAATTTTGGTGAAGTAGAAGCTTCTAAAGAACCTGAATTCTGTTATGAATTAAATACTAAACATTTAACAAAAATATCAGTAAAAGAAATTTTAAGCATAGAAGAAAATTGCAATAATTTAAAAAGACCAACTGATGTATTAGATTATTTATATAATATAGAAAAAAGTAGAAAACAACAAAAAATAAAAAAAATATTAAAAGAAAAAATTAAAGAACAAATTAATAATAGATGGCTTTTAAGAAAATAAAATTTTTGCTAAAAATATGTCCTAATATCCAAATATTGATGCTATTTATAAATTTTTTATTTTCAAATATCCTCACCGAAAAAAACTTAGTC
>OCVV011285487.1_pt1 | contig 14935 bp, 8 predicted proteins | sample 1539721 | NCBI WGS metagenome assembly OCVV01 (sample SAMN02144230, study PRJEB22623) | gut metagenome | biome: sheep rumen | host: Ovis aries | place: New Zealand
GCATGGCTGGCTGCCATGAATGGCGCCAAGTGTACGGCTCAGATTGTCAATAATGGCGACGGCACTGCCGATATAAAGGTTGTGATGCATGGCACGGATGGCAAGGATTATGTACAGGACTATATCGGCATCAACACGATTGATCCGGACGACCTGTATTTCCGCTTCACCGTCGATAGTTCCTATCTCGTATTCGAATAATGTTTTAAAACGAATTGTATTATGAAATATATATCAAAACTTTTAGTGCTGTTTGCCATCGTAATGATGGCAACAGCCTGCAAGGACGACATCAACGAGGTGAACTACCCGCTGGAGGTGTCTGTTCCTTCGGTGTCTTCGGTTTCTGGTAGTTCTGCCATTGTTTCGTTAACGGCTACAGGTTCACACATCACCTATCGCGGTGTTTGTTACGGCACTTCGCCTAACCCAACGATTAATGATGAGAAGATCTATGGCGGAAGCAAGGAAATGGTACTGACGATAGGTGGTCTGAAGAAGAGTACAACGTACTATGTCCGCGGCTTTGCACAGACCAGTTTTGACGTGGTTTACTCTAATGAGGTATCTTTCACGACAACGGCTGCTGAGTCCGTTGATGACGATCCTCAGACTGAGGGACCGTCGGCACTGAAGCGTGTCAGTGTGCATGACCCGAGTGTGGTGTTCGACCAAGCTTCCAGCACTTATTACATCTTCGGTTCGCACCGTGCTGCTGCCAAGTCTACGAACATGATGTCATGGGAGGCATTCACGGCTCCATGGGCTACGGCTACGAGCACGAATGCTGCCAACGCCGACGCATTTACCACACCTGAGGTGACCAAGGTGAAGAAGGGTGGCAAGGAGTACGACCTGAACTTCAATGCCTTTGCTTGGTCTGCTCGTGGCAGTGAGGGATATAACGTCGATGGAATGATGTGGGCTCCTGATGTCATCTATAACAAGAAGTTGGGTAAGTGGTGCATGTACCTCAGCATCAACGGTGACTTCTGGTATTCAAGCATCATCATGCTGACTGCTGACAACATCGCTGGTCCTTATCGCTATCAGGCTCCTGTGGTCATCAGCGGATTCCGTTCGGGCGACTCGTATAAGTCTACCGACTTGGAGATTGTCTTGGGCGAGCAGGCTTCACTGCCTTCACGTTATGCACCCAGCGACAACTATGGCAACCACTGGCCTAACTGTATCGACCCCTGTGTGTTCTACGACGAGACGGGCAAGCTGTGGATGTCGTATGGCTCGTGGAGCGGCGGTATCTTCATGCTGGAACTGGATGAGGCTACAGGCCTGCGTAACTATGATGTAACCTATGCAGAGAGCGAAACCTCTGATCCCTACTTCGGCAAGAAGATTGCCGGTGGACACTATGTCTCGGGTGAGGCCAGTTATATCGAGTATATTGGTGGTTACTATTTCCTGTTCATGACCTATGGTGGCTTGGAGGCTGCTGGTGGATATCAGATGCGTGTGTTCCGCTCGTTGTCTCCTGACGGTCCGTATGTGGACAGCAAGGGTTCTTCGGCTATCTACAATTCATATCAGTTGAACTTCGGACCTACTGCTAATGACGGCAACCGCGGCGTGAACATCCTCGGTGCATACTCTAAGTGGGGCAATCTGCTGACGGGTGGTGCTGAGGCTGCTTCCGGCGAGCGTGCTCAGGGTCACAACAGTATCATTGCTGCTCCGGACGGACGCACCTATCTGGTTTACCATACTCGTTTCCAGAATTGGGGTGAGGGTCATCAGGTACGTGTTCACCAGGTCTATCAGAACGAGGAAGGCTGGTTGGTAGCTGCTCCGTTTGAGTACACTGGCGAGGGCGTCAAGAGCGCTGGTATCGCTGCTGCTCAGAAGGTGGCTACGGCTGACATCCCCGGCAACTATAAACTGCTGGCTCACCGCTATGGACTGGATCAGACTAAGATGGAATATGCCGTTCCTGTTGACATCAAGCTGAATGCCGATGGCACCATCACAGGTGATGCCAAAGGTACTTGGAAGATAAACGCCGGTACATCGTATATCACCATTAATCTGGGTTCGGACTATAAGGGTGTAATGGTACCTCAGACCCTAGAGCCAACAGATACGAAAGCACCAAGCTTTACGGCTTTGGATAGTCAGACTGGTGTTACCATCTGGGGATATAAGGTAGGAGAATAACAACTGTTAGCTATGAAGCGATTACAGGCTTTTGTCTGTGCACTGGCGGTTATGAGCGCCAGTGCACAGATTACAATCCGTGTTGATGCCGGTCAGCGTGGACCTAAAATCAGCCCGACACATTATGGCATCTTCTTCGAGGATATCAACCACGCTGCCGACGGCGGTATCTATGCCGAACTGATTCGCAACCGTTCCTTTGAGGACGGCGAGGGTTATGGCAAGCCTGCCACCATGGAGGCATGGTCTACGTATGCAGAGGCTCCGTCGCAACTGAAGGCTACACTCATCAAGGCCGGCAAAAAGGTAAAACTGTTGAACGATGCACAGGGTCACGCCTTGGAGTTGTCGGTGGCAGCGACACCGCAAAAGCCTGTCTGTCTGGTCAACGAGGGCTACTGGGGTATCAATGCCGTACAGGGCCGTACCTATCGGTTGAGTTTCTGGGCCAAAGGCTCCTACAAGGGCGTCATCAAGGCTACTCTGTGCAGTAAGGACGGATTGCGGTTATATGCCGAAACGACTATTGAAGGTTTCGCTGTCGACAAGCAATGGCGCAAGTACACGGCTACGCTGCAGGCTACGGCTAATGACCCGAAAGCGCAGTTTGCCTTGGTGTTGGACGGCAAGGGGGTGATAGACCTGGATGTCGTGTCGCTGTTTCCGCCGACCTTCAAGAACCGCGAGAACGGACTGCGTCCGGACTTGGCACAGATGCTCTACGAGATGCACCCGAAGTTCATGCGTTTCCCCGGTGGATGCTTTGTCGAGGGACAGGTGTCGCCGGACAATGCGTTCCGTTGGGAGCGCACCATTGGTCCCATTGAAGAGCGTCCGGGACACTGGAATGTCAACTGGGGCTATCGCACTACCGACGGCATCGGTTTCCATGAATATCTGCAGATGGCAGAGGACTTGGGGGCCAAGCCGCTCTATGTGGTAAATGTAGGTTTGTGGCACGGTGGACTGACACCGTTGGACAGCATCCAGCCGTGGATTGACGAGTGTCTGGCAGCCTTGGAGTATGCCAATGGTGACGTTACGACGAAGTATGGTGCCCTGCGTGCCAAGAACGGACACCCGGCACCTTTCAATATTGAGTATCTGGAGATAGGCAACGAGAACAACCAACCCAATCCTGAACAGCAGAGCGACCACTACTATGACCGCTATGACTTGTTCCGCAAGGCTATCTTGGAAAAATATCCCAAGATGAACCTCATTGGTAACGTGGTGGCGTGGGGTGACGACAATCCCAAGTGGGAGAGCCAGGTGCCTGTCGACCTGTTGGACGAGCACTACTACCGTAATCCGGCGTGGTTTGCCGAGGCTTTCCGCAAGTATGATGCCTACGACCGCCGTGGTCCAAAGATTTATGTCGGCGAATATGCCGTCACCTCGGGCTTTGGCAACTTAGGTAATATGAACGCTGCACTAGGTGAGGCTGTCTATATGATGGGTATGGAGAACAATTCGGACATGGTGCCCATGAACTCTTATGCTCCCATCTTTGTCAACGAGAACGATGCCAAGTGGCGTCCAGACATGATTCGCTTCAACAGCAACCGTGTCATGGGCACACCGTCGTACTACGTGCAGCAGCTGATGCCACAGCATCTGGGAACGCAGGTGGTGAAGGTTGAGCAGCACAATCCGTATAGAGTGCTGCCAAAGACTCAGGTGACACCGAAGGAGAGCCGCATCGGTTTTGCTACCTGGGGCACTAAGGCGTCGTTTACACATCCCAGTCCACTGCCCAAATCCGGTCAGCCAGAATTTATCAGCGGCGACTGGAGTCTGGCTCCTGAAGGTCATGTGTCGCAGACCAGCACCAAGGAGCACTGTGTGGCAATGTGCAAAGCCAAGGTGGGCGACCACTATACGGCTAAGTTCCGTGCTCGCAAAGATAGTGGTGACGAAGGGTTCATGGTAGTGTTCAACTACACTGATGCCGATCATTACTGTTGGATTAACTTCGGCGGTTGGGGCAATACGCAGCATGGCATTGAACGAATCAGTGGCGGTGGCAAAAGCCAGATAGAGACTAAGCCCGGCAAGATTGAGGCTGGCCGCTGGTATGACGTGACGTTGCAGATGGCTGGTGACACCCTGAAGTGCTGGCTTGATAAGGACTTGGTGTTCGACACGGTGTTGAAGGGCGATGTCCTGCCTGGTGTGTTCTCCAGTGCTACTATCGATGAGCCTGCTGGCGAACTTATTGTCAAGGTGGTCAACACCCAGGCAGCGGCTACAACGGCTCGTCTGGATGTCAGCAATTTTGCCGTGAAGGGTGCCCATCTGGTGCGTCTTTGTGCTAATGATGGCATGGACGAAAATACGCTCCAGCAGCCTACACTCATCTATCCCACCAATCACGAACTCTCTCCCAAAGAGAATCGCATAGAAGTGGAATTACCTGCTTATTCACTAAACATATTCAGGATAACATCAAGACCATGAAACGGTTAATTGTATGTTTGACGCTGGTAAGTCTCTGTGCCGTGTTGACGGCACAGAGACAGCGGCGTCTGTTTGCTGCTTTCGAGACACAGGCCCCGATGGTGCACGACCCCGTGATGGCTTGGGAGGACAGTATCTATTATATATATAGTACAGGTATGGGCATCCAGCAGATGACATCCAAGGACCTGAAGACGTGGACTGTCAAGCCAGAACCGCTGATGACCGTCATTCCTCAGTGGACGCGCGACTCGGTACCAGGCTTCCGACAGCATGTCTGGGCACCGGACATACTGCGCTGGCATGGTCGCTGGTGGCTGGCCTACAGCTGTTCTACGTTTGGCAAGAACGGCTCGGCCATCGGACTGCTCAGCACGCGCTCACTGGCTCACCCCATCTGGAACGACGAAGGATGTATCGTGGCTTCCCGTGAGGGGCGTGACCAATGGAACGCCATAGACCCTAACTTCGTCATTGATGAGAAAGACCAGCCTTGGATGACTTGGGGCTCCTTCTGGGATGGCATCCAGTTAGTCCGGCTTGACACGACGATGCACATGGCCAAGGGGGCGCGTCCCCGCACCATAGCCCGCCGCTATCATCCGGCGGACAAGCATCAGGCACCCAATCCTACCTCGAAGTTTGCAGGTAAGAATGCCGTTGAGGCACCGTTCATTATGAGGCATGACGGTTGGTACTATCTGTTTGTCTCGTGGGACTACTGTTGTATGGGTAGCAAGAGCACCTATCGGGTCGTTGTAGGCCGTAGCAAGACCGTAGACGGCCCATACGTTGACCGTGACGGAAACGATATGCACGAAGGTGGCGGCACGCCAGTCATTGAGGGCGACAAAAAGAAATTTGAAGCGATTGGTCATTGTGCCGCCTACCGTATGAATGGCGAGGATATTTTCATCAGTCACGGTTACAGCGTAGACCACAAGGGTGCCGCCATCTTGGTACAGCGCAAGATTGAGTGGACGGCTGACGGATGGCCGATATTAGTTGAGATTGAGAGTTGAAAGTTGAGAGTTATGAAACGATTCATATTATTACTTCTTACATCTACCTTTTTCTTTCTTCCATCTTCCGCTCAGTCATGGACTGCGGACAATGGCAACGGTACTTATACGAACCCGCTGTTCTACGATGAGTTCTCGGACCCTGACATCCTCCGGGTGGGCGATGACTACTATCTGGCCGGCACCACCATGCACAGCGTGCCGGGATTGGTCATTCTGCACTCCAGGGACCTGGTCAACTGGGAAAACATCAGCTACTGCTTTGACCGTTTTGATTTTGATGACGATGCCTTCTCGCTGAAGAACCATCGGGAGATTTACGGCCAGGGAGTCTGGGCACCTGCCATCCGTTATGCCAACGGACAGTTCTATGTGTTTACGAACATCAATGGCAAGGGACTCCAGTGCTATACTGCCAAGGATATCCGCGGCCCGTGGAAGCACCATAATATGCAGGGGCGCATCTACGACCTCTCGGTGCTTTTTGACGATGACGGCAAGATTTATGCTATCCACGGCTATGGCGAGGTAAAGTGTACGGAACTCAAGCCCGACATGAGCGGCCCCATCGAAGAGACCGAGCGTGTCATCATCCCCGAGGGCAATGCTGTAGGCGAGGGACATCATATGTATAAGATTAATGGGATGTATTATCTCATATCGACCGACTACAAGCCCAATGGGCGTACCCTCTGCTCGCGTAGCAAGAGCATCTGGGGACCCTACGAGACCATCACCATCACCGCCGACGAGACCTTCGGCTATCATGCTGCCCCACTGACACAGGTGCCGAAGGGGGTGAAGTACCGCATAGGACAAAATGGCACAAAGTTTGGCATTCCTGGTGTTGACAAGGATGCCACGGCCTGCAGCAACATCCATCAGGGCGGCATTGTCGAAGACCAGAGTGGTCAGTGGTGGGCACTGCTGATGATGGACTTCCACTCCATAGGACGTACCGTCACGCTGGCACCGATTACTTGGAAAGACGGGTGGCCTATGGTGGGACTGGAGGGCAACCTGGGGCGTGCCCCAAGAACGTGGTTCAAGCCGACAATATCAACCAATCCTAGTATAACTAGTAAGACTAGTTTAACTAGTCCAACCAATCTTCCCAAAGCTCCCTATGACAGAAGCGACGACTTCAACGGCAAGCAGCTGGGGCGCATCTGGCAGTGGAACCATAATCCCGACGACAAGCAGTGGAGCCTGAAAAACGGACGTCTGCGCTTGCAGTCGATGCCCGCCGAACAGCTGATGTGGGCCCGCAATACGTTAACGCAGCGCGTCATCGGTCCTAAGAGCATTGCCACCGTCGAGCTGTATGTACGCGGCATGAAGGAAGGTGATGTGGCCGGACTGGGCAACATCAACGTGCCCTGCTCCTGGATTGGCATCGAGCAAGGCCACTATGGCCTGCTTCTGCGCTGCTATGAGCAAGCCACCAACGACACCGTCACGCTGGGCATCGCGTCCTGCGATGGCCCTATCAAAAAGGTATGGCTCCGCATGGTGGGCGACTTCGACCACGACAAGGCCCACTACGAGTACTCGCTCAACGGCGAGTACTATCGCCCGTTAGGGCGCAAGATGCCGCTGTCGTATCAGCTCATCACCTTTCAGGGCTCGCGCCATGCCTTGTTCTGTTTCAACCGTAAGGGCAAGCAGGGCGGCTATGCCGAGTTCGACAACTTCACGGTCGTGGAACCCGATGCCGACCGTAGCGGTAACATTCCCTACGGCAAGACATTCCGCATCGTCAACCTTGCTACTGGACATCCGGCCATTGCGCTGAAACATGGTCTGCTGCACGATACCGATGCCAAGGACAATTCCAAACTGACTCGCTTCCGTCTGATAGACAAAGGTCAGGGGCAAGTCGTCCTCCAATGCGAGGATGGGCGTTATGTCTTCTGCTCAGGCTTCGGTATGGCGGGTGATATCCGTCTGACTACGGACGAGTCGAAGGCCGAAGTCTTCATGTGGCAGGACTATCTGAACCACGAATTTATGCTCATGTCCATGCGTACCCACCGCTATATCGGTAAGAGCCCTACCACGGGCAGTCCGTACTCCATGGACTTTACGGGTGCTGACCCGGCCCGCCGCAACGGAGCTGTCTTCCGTTGGGAAGAATAGACCGTCAAGAAATAGAGTGCACTCCATTTCTTTTTGGAGTGCACTCGAAAAAGTTTTAGCGTGTACTCTGGGAAAAACCGGAGTACACGCTGTTTTTTTTTACTTCTTGAAGCGATAGATGCGGAACGACATGGCGGGCAGTTCGTCCTTCAAGACGGCCTGCTTCTTGTCGGCAGTCACCTGGGCAGTACCCTGCTTCGGAGTGATGAACTCTGGCTTCTGGATGCTGTTCTCGTCGTCCATGCCATTGTGGCTCAGTGTCAGCGTCTTGGCAGTGCGGTCGCCTTTCACGTCGCTGAAGTTCAGCTGGATGGGCTGTGGCTGCTTCGACGTGTTGGCAACCTTCACAATGACGTCACCCGTCTTCTGGTCGAAGGCTGCCGAGGCAAAGAGCCCGTTCTGGCCGTCCTGGTTAGCTACTGGCTGTGGCTTGGCCTTCTTGCCCTTGCCCTTCATGGTCAGCGACAGCACGTTGGTGCCGGCATTGGTGGCATACATCTGCTGTACGTAGTAACTCACCGACTTGAACATCTGTGTCTGGTCATACCATATCTGGTCAGGACGCCACTGCCAGCCGTCCACATGGGCAAACAGCGGGGCGGGGGTGGTCATGTGTACGATGTCGGCATTGCGCTCAAAGCCCGTCATGAAGGCTGCTTCCAGGATGGCGGCTTCGTAGTGGTTCCACTTCTTGCCCTTGCCGTGGCAGGCATATTCGCCGGCAAAGACCTTCGGACCCTTGCGGCTGTAGGTGTCGTAGCGCAGGCCGTGGGTCAGGAACCACTGCTCGTCGCGGTAGTAGTGCTCGTCCACCAGGTCGGCCTTCTGGGCTGTCATGGCCTTCCATCCGTCTGCGAAGCGGTAGGTGTTGTCGGGTACGTCCTCGGGCACGGGTCCGCTGGTACCCACAATCTTGATGTCGGGGTATTTGGCACGGATGGCAGCCACAAAGGGTTTCAGTCGTTCGTAGTAGAACTCGCCCCACTGCTCGTTGCCCACACCGATGTACTTCATGTTGAACGGGGCGGGGTGTCCCATCTCGGCACGTACTTTACCCCACTTGGAGTCGGCAGGACCGTTGGCAAACTCGATGAGGTCCAGACAGTCATCGATGTAGGGCTGCAGCTCGCTCTGCGGCACGTGTGCCTTCTCGTTGTTCCAGTTCTGGTACTGGCAGGCCAGTCCGACGCTCAGGATGGGCAGCGGCTCGGCACCGATGTCCTCTGAGAGCTGAAAGAACTCATAGAAGCCCAGACCGTACGACTGGTAGTAGTCGGGATAGTAGCGGTAGTCGAAGGTGTGCTCCCAGCGGTTCTGGTTCAGCGGGCGGTTCTCTACCGGGCCGATGGTGTTCTTCCACTGGTAGCGGGTCTGCAGGTCTGTACCCTCGACGATGCAACCGCCAGGGAAGCGGAAGATGCCGGGGTGCAGGTCGGCCAGCGCCTGTGCCAAGTCGCGGCGCATACCGTTCTCGCGATTCTTAAAGGTATTGACGGGGAACAGCGACACGTGCTCCAGCGACACGCTGTTGGCACCCTTCAGGAAGATGCGCAGCTTGGCATGTTTCTCGTTCACCGGCGACTTCAGCACCACGCTGTATTTCTTCCAGTCTGCCGAGTTGATATTCAGTGTTTCCTCGACAAACTCCTGCTTCTCGTCCATCGAGTTCTCCTTGATAAGCTGTACGCGTATGGTTCCATTGCCCTTTAGCGCCTTGGCCCATATAGAGAAGCGGTACTGTTCGCCCTTCTTCACGCCAATACCGAAGTAGCCCTCGTTGACCAGACCCGTACGGCGCTCCCGATGGTCAGGGGCGCTCAGCACCACATAGTGGGGGCAGCGTCCGAAGGGACCGTCATCCTTGATGTCCACACAGCCGAAAGCCTGCCAGCCCATCAGGTGTTGGGGAAATTCAAACGAGCGGTTCTTCACCAGCTCACCATACAATCCGCCGTCGGCAGCATAGTTGATATCCTCAAAGAAGATACCGTACATGGTACTCTGAATGGGAGCCCCCAGGCGTTTGGTGTTGATGTCCATCACATTCTCTGACCTGAAGTCAGGGTGTGGCGTTCTCTCTTCGAGAGTGTGGCGTTGCAATCTCTCTTTGAGAGTGTGGCGTTGCAATGCAGTTTGTGCCTTGCCTGCCACAACTGCCATCAGCAAGGCCGTCATCATTAGTAGTTTCTTTGTCATAATCCTTTAGCTTTAGTTCTCTGCAAAGATACAAATAAATGAGCGAATAGCCAAAATAACGTATCAAAAATGTTGCAATGAACGTTTTTTGTTATTATTTGCATCATAATTTATAGTAAGAAAAGGTGGAAAATGGTAATTTTGCAGCAAAATCAACGAAATAACTAAAGACATGAAAGCAATGAAGAGATTGGTAATGACCCTCGTGGCAGCCGTGATGACGCTGGTGGCGTCGGCACAGCAGCCTCCCCTGGTGTTAGGTAAGAGCCACGCCATGCAGCGCGTGGGAGTGACAAACAAGTATCTGCTGCTGCCCGTGCAGGAGCGTGAGGACAACGCTACCGTCAAGGTGCTGGTGAATGGTCAGCAGGTACAGAAACTCAACATCCGACTGGCTGTCGACAAGGTAGACTACTATGTTCCCCTCGATGTCAAGCGCTTTGGTGCCGGCGAGGTGCTGCTCGACATCTTCTTCCATGGCGACCGCCGTTTTACTGGTGCCATGAAGGACTTCCTCTGCTGGAAGGAGATGAAGCTCAGCGACACCTTCGATACGGCCAACCGCGAGAAGTTCCGTCCGCAGTATCACCATACCCCTGTCTATGGTTGGATGAACGACCCCAATGGTATGTTCTATAAAGACGGTGTCTACCACCTGTTCTACCAGTGGAATCCCTATGGCTCCATGTGGGAGAACATGACCTGGGGACACTCTACCTCCAAGGACCTCATTCACTGGGAGGCACAGCCCACGGCCATCGAGCCCGACGCATTAGGCGACATCTTCAGTGGTTCGTGCGTAGTAGACAAGAAGAACAATCGCGTGGTAGCCTTCTACACCTCGGCAGGCGAGCGTAGCCAGGTGCAGTCCATGGCAGTCTCGAAGGACGGCGGCAAGACGTTCCAGAAGTTTGCCGGCAACCCCGTGCTGGTGAGCAAGGAGGAGGACTTCCGCGACCCGAAGTGTTTCTGGAACCCCGAGATTCAGAAGTGGAACCTCATTCTGGCCGTAGGTCAGGAGATGCGCATCTATACCAGCACCAACCTGACCGACTGGAACTACGAGAGTTCGTTCGGCTCCGACCTGGGCTGTCACGACGGTGTCTGGGAGTGCCCCGACCTCATGAAGCTGCAGGTGCGCGGCACCGACAAGCAGAAGTGGATGCTCATCTGCAACATCAACCCCGGCGGTCCTTATGGCGGCTCGGCTACACAGTACTTCATCGGCGACTTCGACGGACGCCACTTCAACTGCGAGCATAAGGACACCCGCTGGATGGACTACGGCAAGGACCACTATGCCACCGTCACCTTCGACAATGCCCCTGACGGTCGTAAGATTGCACTGGCATGGATGTCGAACTGGCAGTATGCCAACCAGGTGCCCACCAAGCAGTTCCGTTCGGCCAACTCCATTCCCCGCGACCTGGGACTCTTCGAGTACAACGGTCAGACCTATTGCTCTGTCATCCCCTCTAAGGAGTTGCTGACCCTGCGCGGCAAGGAGACCAAGAAGGTGGCACAGGCCTGCGAAATCGTAGTCGACGTCAAGGGCTCTACGGACATTGTTCTGTCCAACACTCTGGGCGAGCAGGTGGTGATGCGCTACGACGCTGCCGCACACACCTTCTCCATGGACCGCACCCGCTCGTATGCCAGCTTCAGCGAGGCCTTCCCCGTCAAGACCGTAGCGCCTACGTATGGTAACATCAAGCAGCTGCGCATCTTTATGGACAACAGCAGCATCGAGGCCTTCGATGCCGACGGCAAGATGGCCATGACCAACCTTGTGTTCCCTAACGAGCCGTATAACAAGCTGAAGGTTGTCGGCGGCAAGGCTACCATTTATGAAATTAAATAAAGAATAGAATCAACGAGACTTCGAAACATCGAAACATCGAAAAAAAGAAAAAATCATCATGAATCAAAATAAATCCATCTATCTGATTCCCGTGATGCTCTGCTTCTTCTGCATGGGCTTCGTGGACCTCGTAGGCATTGCCTCCAACTATGTGCAGGAAGACCTGGGTCTCTCCGACTCCGTGGCCAACGTGTTCCCCTCGCTGGTGTTCTTCTGGTTCCTCATCTTCTCGGTGCCCACGGGCATGTTGATGAACAAGATTGGCCGTAAGAATACGGTGCTGCTGTCACTCATCGTGACCGTCGTGTCGCTGTTCATCCCCCTTTTAGGCAACTCGTTTGCCGTCATGCTGGTGGCCTTCTCGCTGCTGGGCATCGGCAACGCCCTGATGCAGACCAGCATCAACCCGCTGGCCATGCTCATCATCGGCGACAAGAACCTGGCATCGACGCTGACCTTCGGACAGTTTGTCAAGGCCATCGCCTCGTTCCTGGCCCCCTATCTGGCCATGTGGGGAGCCACGCAGGTCATCCCCACGCTGGGCTACGACTGGCGCGTGCTGTTCCTCATCTACTTCGTCATCGGCGTGCTGGCATCCCTGCTGCTCTGGGCTACACCCATTCAGGAGGAGTATGGTGCCAAGAGCCAGGAGAGCATCGGTGCCGAGTTTGTCAACTGCTTCCGCCTGCTGGGCAAGCCCATCGTGCTGCTGTCCTTCTTCGGCATCATGTGTCACGTCGGCATTGACGTCGGCACCAACACCACCGCACCGAAGCTGTTGATGGAACGTGTGGGCATGACGCTCAACGAGGCCGCCTTTGCCACCTCGCTCTACTTCATCTTCCGTACCATCGGTGCCCTGACGGGTTCGTTCTTCCTCCGCGTATTGAAGACGCGCTGGTTCTTCATCATCAGCGTCGTCATGATGGCCCTCTCCATGGTCGGTATGTTCTTCGGCACCGAGCAGTGGCAGCTCTATTGCGCCATTGCACTGGTGGGCTACGGCAACTCCAACATCTTCTCCATGGCCTTCTCGGAGGCACTGCTCAGCGTCCCTGACAAGCAGAACGAAGTCTCGGGTCTGATGATTATGGGACTCTTCGGCGGCACGATATTCCCTCTGCTGATGGGCTTCTGCAGCGACGCCATCGGCCAGGCCGGTGCCGTGGCAGTGATGGCCATCGGTGTCATCTACCTCTTCACCTATATTCCGCAAGTCAAACACTAAAACAAGTATAGCTATTATGGAAACAAAACGTTATGTAGTAGGACTCGGCGAAGCCCTGTGGGACGTACTTCCCGACGGTAAGAAACTGGGTGGCGCACCCGCTAACTTTGCCTATCACGCAGGCCAGTTCGGCCTGCAGACCCTCGCCGTCAGCGCACTCGGCGAGGACGCACTGGCCGAAGAGACCATCGAGGCTCTGAAGGAGCACGGGCTCAACTATCTGATGCCCCGTGTGCCCTACCCCACCGGCACCGTGCAGGTGACGCTCTCCGGCGACGGCATTCCGGCATACGAAATCAAGGAAGGCGTGGCGTGGGACAACATCCCCTATACCCCCGAGATTGCCGAGGTCGCCAAGTCGTGCCGAGCCGTATGCTTCGGCTCGCTGGCCCAGCGCAACGTCACCTCATGGGCTACCATCCGCCAGTTCCTGGACGACACCCCCGACGACTGCCTGAAGATTTTCGACATCAACCTGCGCCAGCAATTCTTCACCAAGGACGTCATCGAAGAGTCCTTCAAGCGTTGCAACATCCTCAAGATTAACGACGAGGAGTTGGTAGTCATCAAGCGCTTGTTCTCTGACAAGTCAGAGTGTGGCGCTGCGAACGGCTATAACGACTTGGACATGCGCGACATCTGCGCCAAGATACTAGCCGAGTACCAGCTGAAGATGCTCGTGCTGACCTGTGGCACCAACGGCTCCTACGTCTTCGCCCCCGGTCTGACCTCGTTCCAGGAGACCCCCAAGGTCAAGGTCGCCGACACCGTCGGAGCCGGCGACTCGTTCACAGGCTCCTTCTGCGCCGCCATCCTCAATGGCAAGCCCATCGAGCAGGCCCACCGCATAGCCGTCGAGGTCAGCGCCTACGTCTGCACCCAGAACGGCGCCATGCCCGCCTATCCCCCCGAGCTCGTGGCCAAGGTGAAGTAAGGACCGTAAGAGCCTTAGATGCTTATAGATACGTCATCCGTCTTTTCCGCGAGACCGGCTTCGGTTTCGCGGAAAAGTCGTATTTCACCCTTTGTATGGTTTCCGAATAACGGCTAACACACCGCGTCGAAAATTATCTGCCGATTCGTTTGAATGCCGGGCTGTTAAGAAAACGCCCCGAGGGGTGTCGGCAGACTTTCTTAAATGTAACCAAAACGTAATCGCATGAGTGTGGCCATTACCACTTATTATATGTAATTTTGCACCCATGAATTTAATGGTATTGCCCCTTTGGGCCTGGATTGTGTTCTATGTGTTAGTGTTGCTCATGCTGGTGGCCGACCTGAAGATGTTCGGCAAGAAAGGACAGCATGAAGTGAAGGTTGGCGAGGCGCTCAAGATGACCGCCGTGTGGATAGGCGTCTCGCTGCTGTTCTGCGCAGGCATCTATCTCTTCTATCCCGGCGACTCACACGAGATGGCGCTGGAGTTTCTGGCCGGCTACCTGATTGAGAAGTCGCTGTCGATGGACAACCTATTCGTCTTTCTCATGCTGTTCTCGTTCTTCGGCATCGAGCGCAAGTATCAGCACGAGGTGCTCTTCTGGGGCATCTTCGGCGCACTGGTGCTGCGCAGCATCTTCATCTTCGCCGGAGCCGCCATGGTCGAGCGCTTCGAGTGGGTGCTGGGACTTTTCGGACTGTTCCTGCTCTACACGGGCGGCAAGATGTTTGCCCACGACGACAGCCAACAGTCGGACCCGTCGCAAAACATCATCGTGCGCTGGTTCCGGCGCGTCTATCCCGTCACCGACCGTATGCACGGCGACCGCTTCTTCATCACAGACAACGGACGGCGCATGGCCACACCGCTGTTCGTCGCCCTGCTGGTCATCGAGACCACCGACGTCGCCTTTGCCGTCG
>OCVV011358061.1_pt1 | contig 14934 bp, 11 predicted proteins | sample 1539721 | NCBI WGS metagenome assembly OCVV01 (sample SAMN02144230, study PRJEB22623) | gut metagenome | biome: sheep rumen | host: Ovis aries | place: New Zealand
TAACCACCAAGAAGCCCGGCGGAACCTGAGGCCGGGACGATGTTGCGCGGACAGGAGAAGCAATGGTATAATGTCCTTTGCCTGTGCCCGTTCGGGGCGGGCAGAACCCCTTTATAAGGAGCGTACTATGCTGGATTTTCTGAAGAAGATGCTGGGCGGCGGCAACGAGGCGCAGCTGAAAAAGCTGAAAAAGCCCGTGGATGACGTCATGGCCCTGGAGGATGAATACAGGAAGCTGACGGACGAGCAGCTGCAGGCCAAAACCGCGGAGTTCCGCCGGCGGCTGGAGGCGGGGGAGACCGAGGACGACATCCTGCCCGAGGCCTTTGCCACGGTGCGGGAGGCGGCAGACCGGGTGCTGGGCATGCGGCCCTACCGGGTGCAGGTGCTGGGCGGTATCGTGCTGCACCAGGGGCGGATCGCCGAAATGAAAACCGGTGAAGGAAAAACCCTGGTTTCCACCATGCCGGCCTACCTGAACGCGCTGCGGGGAGAAGGCGTTCACATCGTAACGGTGAACGACTACCTGGCCCGCCGGGACAGCGAATGGATGGGCAAGGTGCACCGGTTCCTGGGGCTGAGCGTGGGCCTGATCGTTCACGACCTGGAGCCGAAGGAGCGCCGGGAGGCCTATGCCTGCGACATTACCTACGGAACCAACAACGAGCTGGGATTTGACTACCTGCGGGACAATATGGTGATCCGCCGGGGCGACCTGGTGCAGCGGGGCCACGCCTTCGCCATCGTGGACGAGGTGGACTCCATCCTCATCGATGAAGCCCGGACGCCGCTGATCATTTCCGGCCAGGGCGAAAAGAGCACGGAGCTGTATGACCGGGTGGACGCGGTGGTGCGCACCATGCGCAACGGGGTCCACTTTGAGATCGAGGAAAAGAAAAAGGCTGTCACGCTGACGGACGAAGGCGCGAAGAAGGTGGAAACCGCCTTCGGCATCGACAACCTCAACGATCCCGAGAACAGCGAGCTGAACCACCACGTGAACTGCGCCCTGCGGGCGGAATTCATCATGAAGCGGGACGTGGACTACGTGGTGCAGAACGGCCAGGTGGTCATCGTGGACGAATTCACCGGCCGCCTGATGATCGGCCGCCGGTATTCGGAAGGCCTGCACCAGGCCATCGAGGCCAAGGAGCACGTGAAGGTGGAGCGGGAAAGCAAGACCCTGGCCACCATCACCTTCCAGAACTATTTCCGCATGTACTCGAAGCTGAGCGGTATGACCGGTACCGCCAAGACGGAGGAAGCCGAGTTCCAGGGGATCTATTCCCTGGACGTGGTGGAGATTCCCACCAACCGGCCCAACATCCGCAAGGACCTGGAAGACATGGTGTACAAGAACAAGGACGCCAAGTTCCGGGCGGTGCTGGACAGCATTGAGGCGCACCACGCCACCCACCAGCCGCTGCTGGTCGGCACCATCAGCGTGGAAGTTTCCGAAATGCTCAGCGCCATGCTGAAGCGGCGCGGCATTCCCCATGAGGTGCTGAACGCCAAGAACCACGCCAAGGAAGCGGAGATCGTTGCCCAGGCGGGCCGCTGGGACGCGGTGACCATCGCCACCAACATGGCGGGCCGCGGAACCGATATCCTGCTGGGCGGCAACCCCGAGTTCATGGCCCGCAAGGCCCTGAAGCAGGAGAACCCGGACCTGGAGGACGAGGTCATCGAGGACGCCGTCGGCCACAGCGAGCAGGTAAGCGAAGAGGTGCTGGCGGTCCGGAAGCGGTACAACGAGCTGTACAGCAAATTCAAACAGGAAACGGACGCGGAGCATGAGCGGGTGCTGCAGACCGGCGGCCTGCACATCATCGGCACGGAGCGGCACGAGAGCCGCCGTATCGACAACCAGCTGCGGGGCCGCAGCGGCCGGCAGGGAGACCCGGGTTCCACCCAGTTCTTCATCAGCCTGGAGGACGACCTGATGCGCCTGTTCGGCAGCGAACGGATCGGCGCCATGGTGGACCGGCTGGGGCTGAAGGACGATGAACCGCTGACCGCGGGCCTTTTGACCAAGCAGATTGAGAGCGCCCAGAAGCGGATTGAAGGCCGGAACTTTGAAACCCGTAAACACGTGCTGGAGTATGACAACGTCATGAACCGCCAGCGCGAGGTGATCTACGGGCAGCGCCGCCGGGTGCTCATGGGCGAGAACGTGAAGGACAGCATCCTGCGGATGGCGGATCACGTGATCGACTTCGCGGCCGGCCGCTGGATGAACGGGGACGATCCGGAGGAGTGGGAATGGCGGGAAGCCGTCAACTACCTGGAGAACCTGTGCAACCACCACGGCGTGATGGAAGAGAAGCGCCCCCTGGCGGCGGACGACCGGGAAGCCTTCATCGAAGCCCTGAAGGAGGACGCCCGGGCGTTCTACGCGGAACGGGAGCAGATGCTGGAAGAAATCCATGTGGACATGCGCGAAGTGGAGCGGGTGATGCTGCTGCGGAGCGTGGACAGCCGCTGGATGGATCATATCGACGCCATGGACCAGCTGCGGGACGGCATCGGATTCCGGGCCTACAGCGGAAAGAACCCGGTTACGGAATACCAGATCGAGGCGTCCTACATGTTTGAGGAGCTGAACCACCTGATCCGGGAGGATACGGTGCGCCGGGTCTACCAGACCAAGGTGCAGGTGACGCCGGAGCGGGTGCAGGCGGCGAAGCCCGTGGAAGCCCGGGTGGCGGGGGACGGTCCCCGGCAGCCCCGGCGGGTGAAGCCTTCCCAGAAGGTGGGACGGAACGATCCGTGCCCCTGCGGAAGCGGAAAGAAATACAAGAACTGCTGCATGCTGAAGGAGCAGTGACGCCGGGCGGCGGATTTCCGGAATTGAGCTGACTGGACTGGAAAGCAGGAGAGGAAAATATGCTGGAACTTGAACAATATACCCAGGATATCGCGGGGATCCGCAAGAGCATTCTGGCAGCCGGCGAAGCGCTGCATATCGACCATATGCGGGAGCAGATCGACGAGCTGACGGAGGAAATGAACCAGCCGGAGTTCTGGAACGACACGGAGCGTTCCACCCGGGTGAACCAGAAGCTGGGCCACCTGAAGAACAAGCTGAACCATTATGAGAAGCTGCTGGCCGACGCCGACGACATCGACACCATGATGGAGCTGGCCCGGGAGGAAAACGACGAGGACATGGTGCAGGAGGTCGGGACGGAGCTGGCCCGGCTGAAGGAGCAGGCGGACGCGCTGGAGCTGGAAACCCTGATGCGGGGGGACTACGACGACAACGACGCCGTGCTGAGCCTCCACGCGGGCGCCGGCGGAACCGAGGCCCAGGACTGGACCCAGATGCTGTATCGGATGTACACCCGGTACTGCGAGCGCATGGGCTTTGAAGTGAAGCTGCTGGACCTGCTGGACGGGGACGAGGCGGGCATCAAGAGCGTGACCTTTGAGGTCAGCGGCGACCACGCCTACGGCTACCTGCGGGGTGAGAAGGGCGTACACCGGCTGGTGCGGATCAGTCCCTTCGACTCCAACGCCCGGCGGCATACCAGCTTCTCCAGCCTGGACGTGGCGCCCATCCTGGAGGAAGACAACGGCGAGATCGAAATCGACATGAAGTACGTGCGGGTGGACACCTACCACTCCAGCGGCGCCGGCGGACAGAACGTCAACAAGACCAGCTCCGCCGTCCGCATGACATATGTCAAGGACGATGTGACCATCGTGGTGGCCTGCCAGACGGAGCGGGACCAGGTGCAGAACCGGGCAACCTGCCTGAAGATGCTGAAGGCCAAGCTGCTGGAGCTGAAGGAGCGGGAAAAGGAACAGCAGATGGCGGACATCAAGGGCGAGATGAAGAAAATCGAATGGGGCAGCCAGATCCGCTCCTATGTTTTCCAGCCCTACACCATGGTGAAGGACCACCGGACCAACTACGAAACCGGAAACATTGACGACGTGATGAACGGCAACCTGGAAGGGTTTATTACGGCTTACCTGAAGATGCAGTAAACGGAGGCGGGGTATGAAGCGCAGCATAGCCGCAGGCGCGGCGTTCGCGCTCTTCGCCGTGTTCTTCTGGATCACCCTGACGATCCGCTGGATCGCGGGGGACGGGGCGCTGATGGCAGCGGAGATGCTGGACACCGCCCCGCCGGAGGCGACGGGCCTGGCTCCGGAGGAATACCCGGCCATGGGCAGCCTGACGGCAGCCTTCCTCACGGGAACGGGCCGGTTCCAGATGACCCGGACCGGGGAAAACGGCGAAGAGATCCCGTATTTCCATGACTATGAGGAAGCCCATATGGAGGACGTCCGGGGGCTGATCCGGCTGGACACCGCCGTGATGTGGATCACCCTGGCGGCCGCGGCGCTGCTGGCTGCCGCGGGGATCCTGCTGCGGAATCCCCGGGCTTTTGCCCGGGGCATCCTTCTGGGACTGGGCATCCTGCTGGCGGTGCTGGCGGGGTTCCTGGCCTGGGCGCTGATCGATTTCGAAGGCCTGTTCATCACCTTCCACCGGGTGGCCTTTACCAACGACGGCTGGCTGCTGGATCCCCGGACGGACCTGCTGATCCGGCTGATGCCGGAGGTCTTTTTTATGCGCCTGGGAGTCCGGGGGCTGGCGCGGGCGCTGGCGATGCCTGCGGGCCTGGCCGCCGCGGCCTGGCTGATCCTCCGGAAGAAGAAAAACACCGTCCCACGGGGACAGGAACATTGAGCGTATGATGAATTATGAAGCGATGAGCCGCGAAAGAGCGGCGGAACTGGCCGGGAAGGACAAGGTCCGGATCCTGGCCCTGGAAACCAGCTGCGACGAGACGGCGGCCGCGGTGATCGAGAACGGCCGGGTGATCCTGAGCAACGTGGTGTTCAGCCAGATCGACCTGCACGAGCTCTACGGCGGCGTGGTGCCGGAAATCGCGAGCCGGGCCCACATGGAAGCCTGCGACCGGGTGGTGGATCAGGCCCTGAAGGAGGCCGGAATGGCCCTGGAGGACGTGGACGCCCTGGCGGTGACCAAGGGTCCCGGGCTGGTGGGCGCGCTGCTGACCGGCGTCAACTGCATGAAAGGCCTGGCCTTCGGGGCCGGGAAGCCCCTGGTGGGGGTGAACCACATCGAAGGCCATGTGAGTGCCAACTACCTGACCCATCCGGACCTGGAGCCGCCCTTCCTGTGCCTGGTGGTGTCCGGCGGACACAGCCACCTGGTGGAGGTGGAGGATTACGGGGTATACCGGCTGCTGGGGCAGACGGTGGACGACGCGGCCGGGGAAGCCTTCGACAAGGCGGCCCGGGTGCTGGGACTTCCCTATCCCGGCGGCCCCCGGATCGACGCCCTGTCGGAGGAGGGAAATCCGGAAGCCTTTACCCTGCCGAGGCCGAAGACAACCGGGGAGTTCGATTACAGCTTCAGCGGCCTGAAGACCGCGTTTATCAACACGGTGCACGGGCTGGAGCAGCGGGGGGAACCGCTGCCGAAGGCGGACCTGGCGGCGTCCTTCCGCGGGGCGGTATGCCGGGAGCTGACGGAAAAGGCGGAGAAGCTGCTGAAGCGCGAAGCGGCGCGGATCCAAAGCGGGGAGCTGAAGGCCTTCGCCCTGGCGGGAGGCGTTTCCGCCAACCGGGAGCTGCGGCGGCAGGCAGGGGAAATGTGCCGGCGGCAGGGCGTGAAACTCTATATGCCCACCGTGCCCCTGTGCACGGACAACGGAGCCATGATCGGCAGCGCGGCGTATTACAGGCTGATGCGGGGCGAGGTCGCGGGACTGAGCCTGAACGCGGAGCCCGCGCTGCGGCTGGTGTAAAAGGAAAAGGGATATGAACGAATATCTGGAAATCCGGGGGGCCCGGGAACATAACCTGAAAAATGTAAATGTGAAAATCCCCCGCGACAAGCTCACCGTGATCACGGGACTGAGCGGAAGCGGGAAAAGCTCGCTGGCCTTCGATACGATTTACGCGGAAGGCCAGCGGCGCTATGTGGAGAGCCTGTCCAGCTATGCCCGCCAGTTCCTGGGACAGATGGACAAGCCGGATGTGGACAGCATTGACGGGCTGAGCCCCGCCATTTCCATCGACCAGAAGACCACCGGCAGGAATCCCCGGTCCACCGTGGGAACGGTGACGGAGATCCACGATTACCTGCGCCTGCTCTGGGCGCGGGCCGGCGTGCCCCACTGCCCCCAGTGCGGACGGGAAATCCGGAAACAGTCCGTGGACGAGATTGTGGACGCGGTATGCGAGCGGCCGGAGGGAACGCGGATGCAGATCCTTTCGCCCCTGGTGCGGGGCAGGAAGGGAGAGCACCGGGACCTGCTGAGCAGCGCCCGGAAAAGCGGATACGTACGGGTCCGGATTGACGGAACCATGTACGACCTGGAGGACACCCCGGAGCTGGACAAGAAAAAGAAGCATACCATCGAGATCGTGGTGGACCGGCTGATCTGCCGGGACACGAAGGAGTTCCGCCAGCGGCTGTCGGAGGACATTGAAACGGCGTCGGTGAAGGGCGCGGGGCTGGTGATCGTGGACTGCTTCGACCTGGGGGAAACCCTGTACAGCATGAACTACGCCTGCCCGGACTGCGGGATTTCCATTGAGGAGCTGACCCCGCGGATGTTTTCCTTCAACAGCCCCTTCGGGGCCTGCCCGGCCTGCAGCGGCCTGGGAATCCGGATGGTCATCAGCCGGGAAGCGGTGTTTCCGGACGAGCGGCTGAGCCTGCGGGAAGGCGCGCTGACCGCCATGGGATTCAATACCAGCGAGGACAACGGCATCGCCGCCCAGTATTTCTCCGCCATGGGGGACAAGTACGGCTTCACCATGGACACCCCGGTGGAGAAGATCAGCCCGGAGGGCATGGAAGCCCTGCTGTACGGAACCGGGAAGGAACAGATCAGCATCCGCTATGAGGGCGCCCGGGGAACCTCCAGCTATTCCACCACCTTCGAGGGAATCATCCCCACCCTGGAGCGGCGCTACCGGGAAACCACCTCGGACGCCATGAAGCAGGCCTATGAGGAATACATGGTGGAGGAGGTCTGCCCCGAATGCGGCGGCCGGCGGCTGAAGCCGGAGGCCCGGGCGGTGACCGTAGGCGGAAAGAGCCTGCCGGAAGTCAGCGACATGAGCATTGTGGACGCCCGGAGCTTTTTCAGCTCCCTTCAGCTGGAGGGAAGCAGCCGGATCATCGCGGACCAGATCCTGCGGGAAATCGACGCCCGGCTCGGATTCCTGAGCGACGTGGGTCTCGGATACCTGACCCTGAGCCGGGGGGCGGGAACCCTTTCCGGCGGGGAGGCCCAGCGGATCCGCCTGGCCACCCAGATCGGCAGCGCCCTGATGGGCGTGCTCTACATTCTCGACGAGCCCTCCATCGGCCTGCACCAGCGGGACAACGCGAAGCTCATCGCCACCCTGAAGCGGATGCGGGACCTGGGAAACACGGTGATCGTGGTGGAGCATGACGAGGAAACCATGCGAGCCGCGGACTGGATCGTGGATGTGGGGCCCGGAGCGGGCGCCCACGGCGGAAGGATCGTGGCGGAGGGCACGGCGGAGCAGATCTGCGCCAATCCGGACAGCCTGACCGGACTGTACCTCAGCGGAAAGAAACAGATTCCCCTGCCCGCGGCGCGGCGGAAGCCCACCGGCTTCCTGACGGTGCGCGGCGCGGCGGAGCATAACCTGAAGCATATTGACGTAAAAATCCCCCTGGGGGTGCTGACCTGCGTAACCGGCGTCAGCGGAAGCGGCAAGAGCAGCCTGGTGAACGAGATCCTGTACAAGTACCTGGCCCGGAACCTGAACCGGGCCCGGACAAAGGCAGGGAAGTTTGACAGCATGGAGGGGCTGGAGCTGCTGGACAAGATCATCATGATCGACCAGAGCCCCATCGGCCGGACGCCCCGCAGCAACCCGGCCACCTATACGGGCCTGTTTGACATGATCCGGAAGCTCTTCGCCATGAGCCCGGAGTCCAAGGTCCGGGGCTTCAAGGAAAACCGCTTCTCCTTCAATGTGAAGGGAGGCCGGTGCGAAGCCTGCCAGGGCGACGGCATGAAGAAGATTGAGATGCACTTCCTGCCGGACCTGTTTGTGCCCTGCGATGTATGCGGCGGCAAGCGGTACAACCGGGAAACCCTGGAGGTGACCTGGCAGGGGAAAAACATCAGCGAAGTGCTGGACATGACCGTGGAGGAGGCCCTGCGGTTCTTTGAGAACCATCCCCAGATCATGCGGAAGCTGGAAACCCTGAGCGATGTGGGACTGGGCTACATGAAGCTGGGACAGCCGTCCACAACCCTGTCCGGCGGCGAGGCCCAGCGGGTCAAGCTGGCCACGGAGCTGAGCCGGCGGGCCACGGGCAAGACCATTTACCTGCTGGACGAACCCACCACCGGCCTGCATACGGCGGACGTGGACCGGCTGATCCAGGTGCTGCAGCGCCTGACGGACGCGGGGAACACGGTGCTGGTGATTGAGCACAACCTGGATGTGATCAAGGTTTCAGACCGGATCATCGACCTGGGTCCGGAGGGCGGGGACGCCGGCGGACACGTTGTGGCGGAAGGGACGCCGGAACAGGTGGCTGCCAACGGGCAGTCCTACACGGGACAGTACCTCCGGACCGTCCTGGGGGACGGGGTGCCGGAAAGCGGCGGACACAGGAAAGCAGGGAGGAAGAAGAAGGAATGAAGGCATTCAGGACTTTTATCGGCGGCGTGCTGGCAGGGGTCAGCATCGCCATCGGCGGAACGGTTTTCCTGTCCCTGGAGAACAAGGTGCTGGGGGCGCTTTTCTTCACGGTGGGCCTTTTTGCCGTATGCACCTTCGGGTTCAACCTGTTTACCGGAAAGGTCTGCTATGTTTTTGACCAGGACCGGGAATACGCGCTGGCCCTGCCGCTGATCTGGCTGGGGAACCTGGCCGGCACGGTGCTGACGGCCCTGGCGGAGCGGGCCACCCGGGTGGGGCCGGCCCTGGCGGAGAGGGCGCAGGCGGTGTGCGCGGCAAAGCTGAACGACGGGCCGGTGAGCATTTTCCTGCTGGCCGTCTTCTGCAACATGCTGATCTGGCTGGCGGTGGAGGGATACAAAAACAATCCCCATCCCGCCGGGAAATACCTGAGCCTGTTCTTCGGGGTGGCGGTGTTCATCCTGTGCGGATTTGAGCACTGCGTGGCCAACATGTATTATTTCTCCGTTGCCGGCGCCTGGAGCTGGAAAACCCTTCTGTGGGTGCTGATCATGACCCTGGGGAACAGCGCGGGGGGCGTCTTCTTCCCGCTGCTGCGGAAACTGCAGCAGGGGAAACAGGCGGCGAAACCATAAAATACATGAAAAAATCAGCCCTTTCCTTGACGGAGGGGGGCTCCGGACGTATGATTATTGGCAAATCAGGGGCAGCCCTGGATATAAAGGAGGAGATCCTGCATGAAAAAGATTACAGCATTGGTCCTGGCTCTCTGCCTGGTGCTGGGCATCGGCGCCGCGATGGCGGAGGACCTGACGCTTACAATCGGCCATATCGGACCGCAGACCGGCCCCGCCGCCGTGTACGGCCTGGCGACCTACCGCGGTGCCAAGATTGCCGCGGATGAGATTACCGCCGAGGACAACGGAATCACCGTGGTCCTGCTGAACGAGGACGACACCCATGACGCGGAAAAGGCCAAGAACGCCTACAACAGCATCATGGAACAGGGCGCGCAGATGATCGTCGGTACCACCACCACCGCTCCCTGCATCGCCGTCGGCGCCCTGGCCTATGAAGAGCGCGTGTTTATGCTGACCCCGTCCGCTTCCTCCACGGATGTTACCGCGGACAAGGACAACGTTTACCAGGTTTGCTTCACGGACCCGAACCAGGGCTCCGCTTCCGCCGCCGTGATCAAGGAAAAGGCGCTGGGAACGAAGATCGCCGTGATCTACAACAACGCGGACGCCTACTCCACCGGCATCTACCAGACCTTCGTGCAGAAGGCCGATGAGCTGGGCCTGGAGATCGTCTCCACTACCACCTTCACCGATGAAACCACCGACTTCTCCGTGCAGGTTGCGGACGCGAAGAACAACGGCGCGGACCTGGTGTTCCTGCCCATCTACTACACCCCCGCGTCCCAGATCCTGATCGCCGCCAAGAGCCAGAACTACGCCCCCACCTTCTTCGGCGTGGACGGCATGGACGGCATCCTGACCCTGGAAGGCTTTGACACCAGCCTGGCCGAGGGCGTGATGCTGCTGACCCCCTTCGTGGCCGACGCCAAGGACGAGATGACCGTGAAGTTCGTGGAAGAGTACAAGAAGCTGTACGACGAAGTTCCGAACCAGTTTGCCGCTGACGCCTATGACTGTGTGTACGCGCTGGTGGAAGCCGCAAAGAAGGCCGGCGTTACCAGTGATGCCGCCGCCGAGGATATCTGCGATGCCATGATCGCCGCCATGCAGGAAATCCAGGTCACCGGCCTGACCGGCACCATGACCTGGAGCGCCAACGGCGAAGTGGACAAAGTGCCCACCGCCATGGTGATCAAGGACGGCGCCTACGTAGGCCTGGGGAACTGATTCACCATTCAAGGCCAAGGAATCCGGCCGCGGGTTTTTCCCGGGCCGGATTCCTGTTTTTCATCGGAAGACAAAATGCGGGCTGCGTGGTACAATAGACGGGTCATGAACGGAAATCTGGAATGGGAGGAAGAGAGGACATGATTTTTCTGTCCAATCTGGTGAACGGCATCAGCCTCGGGAGTATCTATGCCATCATCGCGCTGGGATACACGATGGTATACGGTATTGCCAAGATGCTGAATTTCGCTCACGGCGACGTGATCATGGTGGGCGCCTATATTATTTTCTGCGGGGCGCAGTACTGGGGGCTTCCGGCCCCGGTGGCCGTGCTGCTGGCCATGCTGGTCTGCACGGTGCTGGGAATGACCATCGAAAAGCTGGCCTACAAGCCGCTGCGGCAGGCGACGGGCCTGGCGGTGCTGATTACGGCCATCGGTATGAGCTACCTGCTGCAGAATACGGCGCTGCTGATCTGGGGCGCGAATCCCAAGGTGTTCCCCAGCCCCTTTTCGACGGATGCCCTCCACCTCTTCGGCGGGGAGCTGGTGATCAAGCCGGAAACCCTGATTACCATCCTGGCGAATGTCGTGATCATGATCGCGCTGAGCCTTTTCATTTCCAGGACGAAGATGGGCAAGGCCATGCGCTGCGTATCGGAGGACCGGGGAGCAGCGGAACTGATGGGCATCAATGTCAACCGGACGATCTCCGTGACCTTTGCCATCGGCTCCGCCCTGGCGGCCATCGCGGGACTGCTCCTGTGCTCCTCCTATCCCATGCTCCAGCCCACCACCGGGTCCATGCCCGGCATCAAGGCCTTTACGGCGGCGGTGTTCGGGGGCATCGGCTCCATTCCGGGGGCCATGCTGGGCGGCGTGCTGCTGGGGATCATTGAAATCCTGGGGAAAGCCTATATTTCCACTGAGCTGGGGGACGCCATCGTTTTCGCGGTGCTGATCGTCGTCCTGCTGGTGCGGCCCACGGGCCTGCTGGGCAAGCCCGTGCGGGAAAAGGTGTGAGGTGAGCGGCATGAAGACGAAAAAAGCCAGACTGATCACCCAGACGGTGACCTACGCCGTGCTGATCCTGCTGTTTGTGATCCTCACGGTGATGATTAACAACAAATCCATTTCCCGCACCCTGAAGGGGCAGCTGATCCCCATCTGCAGCTGGATCGTGATGGCGGTTTCCCTGAACCTGGTGGTAGGCATCAGCGGCGAGCTGAGCCTGGGCCACGCGGGCTTCATGAGCATCGGCGCTTTCAGCGGAATCATCGTTTCCGGATGGCTCCTCAACGGCTTCGGGATGGAGGATCCCGCCCTGCGGCTGTTCCTTTCCATCCTCTGCGGCGGAGTCATTGCCGGAATCTTCGGCGTGCTGATCGGTATTCCCGTGCTCCGGCTGCGGGGCGACTACCTGGCGATTGTGACCCTGGCCTTCGGGGAAATCATCAAGAACGTGATGAACTGCGTCTATGTTTCCGTGGAGGGCCGGAGCCTGAACTGGGGATTCCTGGACGGGAACCTTCCGGGAACGCTGCTGCTCAACGGGCCCATGGGGGCAGTGAAGGTGAAGACCATCGCCACCTTCGGCGCGGGATTCATCCTGGTGATCTTCTCCCTGATCGTGGTGCTGAACCTGGTGAATTCCCGGTCCGGCCGGGCGATCATGGCGGCCCGGGACAACCGGATCGCCGCGGAGGCCATGGGAATCAACATCACCAAGTATAAAATGATGGCCTTTGTCACCGCCGCGGTGCTGGCGGGCATGGCGGGGGCGCTGTACGGGCTGAGCATGGCCACGCTGCTGCCCACCAAATTCAGCTTCAACGAATCCATCAACGTGCTGGTGTTCGTGGTGCTGGGCGGCATCGGGAACATTCCCGGATCCATCGTGTCCGCCACGGCCCTCACGATTCTTCCGGAGAAGCTCCGGTTCCTGCAGAACTACCGGATGCTGGCCTATGCCATCCTGCTGATCCTGGTGATGGTGCTGGGCAACAATCCGCTGCTGAAGACCCTCTGGAGAAGACTGATTCCGGGACGGAACCGGGAGCAAACGGGAGAGGAGATGCGGGCATGAGCGAGACGAAACGCAGGCAGCAGACCCATATGGTGCCCTATCCCTCCAGGGCCATCGTTCCGGAGCGGGACCTCGGATCCATACCGGTGCTGGAGTGCAGCCACCTGGGCATCGAGTTCGGCGGACTGAAGGCGGTGGACGACTTCAGCGTTGTGATGGGGCGGACGGAAATCGGCGGCCTCATCGGCCCCAACGGCGCCGGAAAAACGACGGTATTCAACCTGCTGACCAAGGTATACCAGCCCACCCACGGCACCATGATGCTGGAGGGCCGGGACATGGGAAGCATGAACACGGTGGACGTGAGCAAGGCCGGCATCGCCCGGACCTTCCAGAACATCCGCCTGTTCAACAACATGACCGTGGAGGAGAACGTGCGCATCGGCCTGCACAACCAGATCCGCGCCGGCATGTTCAGCGGGATTTTCCGCCTGCCGCGGCACTGGAAGGCGGAAAAGGCGCAGCATGAAAAAACCCTGGAGCTGCTGAACATCTTCGACATGGCGGGCATGGCGGACGAGCGGGCGGGGAGCCTTCCCTACGGCGCCCAGCGCAGGCTGGAAATCGTCCGGGCCCTGGCGACGAACCCGAAGCTGCTGCTGCTGGACGAGCCGGCGGCCGGCATGAACCCCCACGAGACGGAAGAGCTGATGGAAAACATCATCCGGATCCGGGACCAGTTCCAGATCGCCATCCTGCTGATTGAGCACGATATGAACCTGGTCATGGGAATCTGCGAGGATATCTGTGTGCTGAACTTCGGGAAAATCATCGCCAAGGGGACGCCGGATGAGATCCAGGCGAACCCGGCGGTGATCGAGGCCTATCTCGGCAAACGGAAGGAGGCGGAAGCATGAGCGAATCCCCGAAACTTCCCCTGCTGAAGGTCAACGGCCTGCACGTATATTACGGGGCCATCCACGCCATCAAGGGCATTTCCCTGGAGGTGAACGAGGGGGAAATCGTGACCCTGATCGGCGCCAACGGCGCCGGGAAATCCACCACCCTGAACACCATTGCGGGGCTCCTGAAGCCCCGGCAGGGAACCATCGCCTTCGCCGGGATGCCGGTGGGAGGCACCGGCGCCAGCAAGATGGTTTACAAGGGGCTGAGCCTCTGCCCGGAAGGGCGGCGGATCTTCCAGCAGATGACCGTGAAGGAGAACCTGGAAATGGGCTCCTTCAGCCGGCCCAAGGACGAGCTGGAGTCCTCCATGGCCCAGGTGTACGGATTCTTTCCCCGGCTGAAGGAGCGGGAGAAGCAGATTGCCGGCACCCTCTCCGGCGGCGAGCAGCAGATGCTGGCCATGGGCCGGGCCCTGATGAGCAAGCCCCGGCTGATGATGCTGGACGAGCCCAGCATGGGACTGGCGCCCATCCTGGTGGAACAGATCTTTGAGATTATCCGGGAAATGAACCGGGCGGGCACCACGATCCTGCTGGTGGAGCAGAACGCGCAGATGGCCCTTTCCATAGCCAACCGGGCCTACGTGATGGAAACCGGCCGGATCACCATGGAGGGAAACGCCCGGGAGCTGATGAACGACGACAACGTCCGGAAAGCTTACCTGGGCAGCTGATCCGCGGGGCCTGGAAAGGGGCGTTCCCCGTCTTCCGGCGTACTGCTTGACGCGGCGGAAACGGGAATGCTATAATGGCCTGTATTTTGACGATTTCCTGGAGGGGTAGAAGATGTCCGGACATTCCAAGTGGCATAATATTCAGGCGAAAAAGGGCAAGGCGGACGCGCAGCGCGGCGCCGTATTCACGAAGATCGGCCGCGAGATTGCCATCGCGGTGCGGGAGGGCGGTGCCAATCCCGAATCCAACGGCAAGCTGCGGGACGTGATCGCCAAGGCCAAGGCCAACAATATGCCCAACGATAACATTCAGCGTTCCATCAAGAAGGCCAGCGGCGAGCTGAGCAACGTGGTGTACGAAGAGATCACCTACGAAGGCTATGCTCCCGGCGGCGTGGCCGTCATCGTGGATACGATTTCCGACAACCGGAACCGTACCGCCAGCGACGTGCGCCACTGCTTCGCCAAGTACGGCGGCAACCTGGGGACCACCGGGTCCGTGGGTTTCATGTTCGACGAGCGGGGCGTGCTGGTGGTGGAACGGGAGCCCGGCAGCGATGAGGACGAGATGATGATGACCGCGCTGGACGCCGGCGCCGAGGACGTCAAGGTGGAAGAGGACGTCTACGAAATCCTCACCGCGCCCAACGATTTCAGCACCGTGCGTGAAAACCTGGAGAAGCAGGGTTTCACCTTCCTGTCTGCCGAGGTGCAGAAGAT
>OCVV012825079.1_pt1 | contig 14934 bp, 23 predicted proteins | sample 1539721 | NCBI WGS metagenome assembly OCVV01 (sample SAMN02144230, study PRJEB22623) | gut metagenome | biome: sheep rumen | host: Ovis aries | place: New Zealand
CCTTCCCGCATTCACCGTCAGCGCAGAACCAGTTTAATGGGTGACATTCCCCCATCATTCCAAGATTGGAATTGGTACATTGTATGCAACGCTCCCCGGCTCCGTTGATTGTAGGTTCTCCAAAGCAGCAGTCCTCGCATCGGATAATCTCAGTCATCGATAGCATCCCGGCTTGATACCCGGCACGATAAGCCTCCTCAGGTGTCATTCCCATTTCACAGGCCTCCCGCAATGTCTGCAAAACTTTGCATAATTCTTCCAGTCTTCGTCTGCATGACTATGCTCAATATGGAATATCGTTGCTCCACAATTCCCACACCTCCATACATCGTGACCGTCATAATCCATGTATGGTTCAACCGCTTCCTGCTCTTTCAGCAGTTCTTCTGCCATCTTTTTCGCCCACGGGTCAACATCAACTGCCGTTTTGATGTGATCGATCAGTGACTGCACAGGCACTTTCCAGTCATTCGTCTTCATTTCGTTGCCCTCCGGATCCTCTCTTCGCTGTCCATGTCCTCCGCCGGAATGATCGTCCAGCGCCGCGTCCCATTCGCGCCCCTGCAGCGGATCTGATTGAAGGTATTCCGCTTGATCCCCATCGCTTTGGCGCATTCGCTGGACGTCGCATAGGCCGCCACGATCTGATCGTCATCCGGCAAGTTTCGCCAGACACAGTACAGCTGCGTTTCTATCTTGCTCATTTTGAAATTCCCACCACCCGACCCGCCGAACCCTGAACAGGAGTCTATGTGCGCTTGAGTTCCTGCATATTTTGTTGTGTGTTCAGGGTAAGGACTTCAATATGACATCAGGCCGCCGGCAGCAGTTTCCTGCAGCGCGACGTTCAGCGGGGAGCTGCTCCTTTCGGTATCGCACTGCCCGGAGGCCTGCAGCCATCCATCAGACTTCTGACAGCCTCCGCCGCCAGCGCCTCAGCTTCTCCGCCTTGACTCTCTCGATCTCGTCCAGGTTCAGCTTCAGCTGATCCACGTACAGCAGCGTGTCTGCGATCTCCTCATACAGATCGTCAATGGCCACCGACTCCAGTTTCGGTGTCGGGTTCGTGCCGTCGTACACCCGGCGAAGTTTCAGCGCAGCCTGGGCCAGCTCCGCCGCTTCCTCCGCCAGTCCCGCCAGCAGCTCGACCACCGGCAGTTTGATCTCGTTCATCTGATCACCTTCCTCATGGCTTGTTTCGTCCAAGCTTGATCTTCCGCCACCAGTTCCGGCGGGACTTCCGGTCCAGCTCTGTGTATGTGTCCTTTTCGCTTCTTCGCTGTTCCAGCGTCTCTTCGTATGCCGTTCTCCATGTCTGATACTTTGTGCAGAACCCATGACACGTCACCGTGCGGTCATGACAGTCTCTGCAGGGGCAATCGCTCATTGTTACGCCTCCGATCTTTTGTGGAGCTCTTCGTGAATCCATTCCTGTGGTGCTTCTGCGTAATACTCGACGGTCGTTACCCCGGTGCTTCGGTAGACGATCACATTGTGCGGTTTGATCTGTCCTTCATCGATCAGGGACTTATACGCTGCCAGTTTGTTTTCAGGGATCTGCCGCATCCATGTATCCTTGTAAAGCATCCCTTGCTTCCTCCCATCCTTTACACACAATTGCGAGATACCCAAGTTCATTTAATGCAGAAATCCACTTATTCTGAGCTTCATTGGTTCGTCCGCATGGCCGTTTCATCTCAATAAAGATTCCATGATAACCATGCATTGGAATCGGCAGCATCAGATCAGGAACGCCGCTCCGGCATCCCATCTGACTGTTTCGGACGATCCATCCCTGTCCGCCTGTTGTCTCGTTTGGGATATGAAACAGAAACTGTCCCCATGGAAACTTTTTGACCCACTGAATCAGTTGCCGCTGGTGCCAGCTTTCATTGTGTTGATCCATCTCGTTCTCCTTTCGCGCCATTTTGTATCGGAGCCGTTCCCCTATAACCCGGTGACCTTGGGAACCGGGTATAGAGGGATCGGTCCCGATATGGGTATTTTTTTCCCAAAACCCGAAATGTTTTACATATATAATTTCGGGTTTTGGGTTTTGGGAATTACTCGTCATCCAGCACCCATCCGGAGGCGTTCCCATGAGGCTTTCGATAGTAGCGCTTCCCCTTCAGAAAGATTTCATCATCCTCTCTGTAGTGAACATATTGGACTCCGTTAATCGTGGCGCACTCAAAATCTGTTCCAGATCCGAAATTGCCTTTTCTCCCGCCCGCTTCTTCCAGCGTGATCGCCGTGTCGCCGCTGATGCTCTTCCTGGCGTCCAGTGTATCGGAAACGCTCTGATACAGATCGCTTTTTGCTGTCTGATCCTTCCCGACGCCTTTTCCGGACCCGCGATTCTTCGCCGCCGATTTCAGGTCGCCGTTTGTGTCCAACTCATGGATCGGATGCCGGAACCATGCTCGGAAGCGAGGCATCGGCGGGAACTCCCGCAGCGTCGCGGAGAACTCCCATCCGGTTAGTACAGCTTCATCCGGTATTCCGTTCAGTTTCCGATAATTTGCTTCGCATCCATCCGTCTTGACTTCAGTCATATCCAGGATCGCGTCCGGGTCCCTTGCAAATACCCCGGATCCGCTCGACCGGTCCATTGCGTTATTGTATTTATCAATTGCGCCTTTACTGTGATGGTGGCAGTAGATCATAGCTGTGCCAAGTTCCGTGGATACGCGATCGAAGTACGAGCAGAACTTGCTCATTTCCGTTGCGTTGTTTTCGTCGCCGGTAATTACCTTGTAGATCGGATCTACAATGATCGCCTCAAATTCTCTTTCCCTGAGTCTGTGGATCAGGATCGGCGCCAGCCGGTCCATGGGCACGGATCTCCCGCGCAGGTTCCAGATGTCGATGTTGTCCGCGTGTTCCGGATTTATCCCTCGTTCGTGGTAAATGTCGATGAACCGGTGATAGCAGGATGCGCTGTCCAATTCAAGATTGACGTAGCAGACTTTCCCTTGCCTGCATCGCATGCCCAGCCACTCAACACCCTCAGCAAGCGATATGGCCAGGTTCATCAGCAGGAAGCTTTTCCCGGCCTTGCTCGGTCCGGCGATCAGCATCTTGTGGCCCGTTCGGAGGATGCCGGGAATCAGTTCGTCTTTCAGCGGCGGCGGATCGCTCCATACATCGGAGAGCAATACACTTTCCGGAAGGTCGTCCGCCTGTTCCTGCCGCCAGTTCATCCACTCCTGATACGACTTTTCGCCGATGTTTCGCGCAACAATGTATTGGTATCCGTTCCCACGTTTCGCACCAGGCACGCGGCTGAACCGGCTCGCATTTTTGTCCTGCGGATCCGGTTTGAACCCGGCCTTTTCCGCGTACTCGTACAGGTCGTTGACACGCTGCCTGTACTGCTGGGCGTTCTCCGCATCGATCCTGACGATGGCGTGCAGGCTCTTTCCGCCTGAGTGAATAACGAACGTGCACGGCAGGTGCATTGACTGGATCAGGCTCCACTGTTGCTCAAGTGGAATATCGTCCGATTCCAGCAGGCAGTGTTTCCATCGTGTGACGTTCGTGTCGTTTTCGCCCTGGCCGTCCAGTGGGTTAAATCGGATCCAGATACCGGCTGCGTCATTTGGTTTTCCGAATCCCGTTCGGCCTGCCTTCAGATCCGCGATGATCTGTCCTGCGGTTCGGCCGTAAACAGTTCCGGCCGGGTGCCATTTCTCTTTCTTCTGATCATATGTCGCCTTTGTGCAAAACCCGACATATTCATCTTCCTGAAACAGCGTGGTCAGGTATTCGAGCATTTCACCGCGACCGTCATAATTTATCGGCACGTCCGGGACCTTTTGCACACTTCCGTACACAGGATCAAGATGGACCTCCTCCAGCAGCAGGTTGTGCAGATCATAGTGTCCAGCCATTGGATCTTCTCCGGATGGAGTAAAGCCGTACTGGCACGCGATGTGGTAAAGGGTTCCGCCGGTAACATCGTCCCGACGGAACCCGTCCCACTTTGATTGCATTTCACCCGCGTTATACTTGCTTCCACGGCTGCTCCAATCGTCCCAGACGGAAAATGGCGCTCCTTCTGTTTTCAGTGCCATGCCGATTTTTATCCATTCGTCGTATGAGCAGTCCGGGTTGATATAGGAAAGCAGATTTGCGTAGTCAGTCACTTAATCGCCACCTCTTCCACCCGACCGCGGCCAGCTGGCTCATTTTTTTGCTTGCCTGCTCAAAGGTCCAGTCAATCGGTTCGTATCCGAACTTTCTAAGGGCACTGATTTGTCTCACGGTAGCCATGCCGCGTTCTGATCTCGTGATCAGGTTGTCGAGCATCTTGCAGGCAAATCCCTTTGTCACGCCCTCCGCGTCAATCCCGAATTTTTCAAGGGCGCGGATCTGGGGCTCGGTGGCATCCGCCTGTTCCCAGGCAAAAATCGGTTCATAATCCAGGAGCGTATCGTCTAGGAATGTGAATACATCCAGCGGATTCAGAAGCTTGCTCTTCTTCTTTTGTTGTTTCGCAAGCTCTGCTGCCAGCGCGGATCTGCGCTCTTCCTCTGCATCCGATACGGCGTCAAGCAGATCGATTTCTTCCTGTTCTGATTCTCTGGTAACCTTTTCTACATCGTCTTCGATGTCAGCAACCAAGTTGGCGGGTTTACATAGATTGTGCTTTTTGCACAGCCACAGGAAGTCAAGGATCAGCAGATTCTCCTTCCCTGGACTGAGCCGGGTTCCGCGTCCGATCATCTGCGCGTAAAGGCTGCGGATCTTTGTAGGCCTCAGCACCACCACACAGTCCACGCTGGGGCAATCCCATCCTTCCGTCAGCAGCATGGCATTGCACAACACCGTGCCCGGGCCTGCTTTGTCGAACCATTCCAGCGTCTCTTTTCTGTCTGCGCTGCCTCCGTTCACTTCCCTGGCTCCTGGAATCATCCCGGCCAGTTCCTGAGCGATGGAAATCAGCGGGCAGAATATGACGGTCTTGCGTCCGGCAGCGTAGGTTTGCACCGCTTCTGCGATCTTTGGCAGGTACGGTTCCAGTGTCTCCGCAACGGAATCCACCTGGAAGTCACCGCAGCTGACCTTGACGGCGCTCATATCAATTTCAAGCGGCACCGTTCTGGCCGTGATCGGACAGAGATAACCTTCGCCGATCGCCTGCTTCAGGCCATATTCGTAGGCAATCCCTTGATAAAATCGGGCAAGGCTTTTCTTGTCGCCGCGGTCAGGCGTGGCCGTTACCCCGAGAACTTTTGCCTCGGGGAACTGGCCAAGTACCGTCATGTAGCTGTCGGATATTGTGTGGTGTGCCTCGTCCACAATCACTGTTCCGAACTGACCGGAATAATCCCGCCGCATCATTGTCTGCACAGACCCGACCGTTACGCGTTCGAGCGACGACTCCGTGCCCTTGATCTTTCCCGTCGCTTCACTGAACATTCTGAAATATTTGTCCCGCGCCTGTTCGATCAGTTCGTCCCGGTGAGCCAGGATCAGCACGTTGCCAGGGCGGCCGTGGGCTACGGTATTGAATACGACCGTCTTGCCGCAGCCCGTTGGCAACACCAGCAGTTCCCGCTGCCATTCGTTCCAGTGGTCAATAATCGCGTCAACAGCTTCTCTCTGATAAGGCCTCAGATTCATCAAAACGGATCGCCATCCATTTCAACAGGCGTAAGGCCCTTTTCGTAAATCTGCCATTCCTTTTCGTTCGCGCATGTTTTCGGCGCCTTGGATGGCGGATAGCAGCTTTTGACGCTCGGAAAATCGTTTCCGTTTGAGCTCGTTCGGATCTCAATCTCGCAGATACCGTCCTTGCCTTTGGCTTCGTCCATGTCGAAAGAGAATCGGCCGTTCTCCTTGCACATGCCGATGCTTTCCGCAAACTGCCGGAGGGCAAAAAGTGCTTTTGCGTACACATTGTATGTAGCTCTCACGGACGCGATTTTGTACTGTCCGCCATCGGTGGTGTACGGGATGTCGAAGTGCACAATCAGCTGCTGCGTGCCGTTCGGGATCTTGTCAGACTTTCCGGTATAGAATCCTTCTTCCACATCCATTACACGGAAACGATACGTCCCTGCGGGAACCACATCAAATTGATTGTCGTCCAGCTCCAGGTTGTGAAGATCGTAATTAGCCATTATTGTTTTCCTCCTTCGCGCATTCTATGCATAGTTTTTTCCCGTATTTCTCAAGGGCAAGCCCGGCCACTTCCGTGGCAGAATGCCCGAAACCGGCACGGATTTCCTTTCCGCATTTTTCACAGATCTCTCCGGGCAGCTTCGGTTTGATTCTGACAGCATCCGTTTCTTCCCCGAAAGCCTTCACCCGCTGCACCTGAAGCACGATCCGCGCCCCAGCCCATTCTTCGATGTAGGGCGTTCCCAGCAGCTTCGTGATGGCCTTGCAGTTGGTTTTGTTCAGGATCAGCGGCTTTTCATCGATAAGATGGGCCACGATGCATTTGTCGGATCGGCCATCGGCCCCGACGATTTCTTCCTGGGCGACATAGTCGATCGTGACAATTTTTTCTTCTCCGGAGTTAAATGCGTAAGCACCCAGGTAGTTTGGATTCGTCAGTTTCTTCCAGTGGGTTTCACTCATCTCCGATCACCTCCCATTCTGGCAGAACCAGTTCGTTTCGGCCGTATCCCGGCCAGGTGTTTGTGTCGCGACACTGCTTATATGTTGCCAGCAGATCCCGCATGATCCATGCACCGCGGTCCAGGAACGCGTCCCCCGCGTTCAGGATGTTGATCAGGTGCGGCGCGTCCTTTTCCTGAGCGATGAAGATAAACGCCTTCGGATTGTATCCGTTCGCCCTGGCTGCATCCATGTACATTGCTGCCTGCAGGTCGTATCCGTACCGCAGCGCTTCGCGCATAAACGCATCTGTGGCAGCATTGCCTGTGGTCTTGTAATCAATGATCACGTCCGGCATGATTACATCCAGCCGGCCTTTGCAGTTGATGCCGGTTTCACTGTCTGTCCATGTCAGCGTCTTTTCTGTCTGGTATTCCTCGTTCCACATGAACAGCTTCCGGACTGCGTCAAACTCTTTTTCCATGGCAAGGATTTTGTCCATGTCCTGGGCACTGATGATTTCCTTTCCGGATTCCGTCAGCTCTGCCCATATCGCTTTTCCTTCCTTCGTGCGCCGGTCGCATTCCGGAGCGACAGCATAGGAATCGGCGAACGAGTGAGGGGTCAGCAGTCGAGCATGGGCTGCTCTGCCGAACTTCATAGCAGCAGTATCTTCCTTCGGTGTGTCGTGCATCAGATGCCAGTAGTGCAGCGGAGATTTCCGCATTTCCCACAGCGTGGATTTGTTTACATATGGGATCTCATCATAATGAAGATCTTTCAGATCCATTTCCTTTTCTCTCCTTCCATGCTATAATCTCCATGGTTATTTCTGTGTATGGCCGGTTGACGTTCCAGCGTCGCCGGTCTTTTTTCTGTGCTTTCCATCATAGATTCCGTACGTATAGCCGTTCAGGTTCCTGATCGACTCCATCGCCTTGAGACACTTGGGATGCGGCTGCTTGATCTCCCGCCGGTAGGTGATCACGTGTCCGTCTTCCATTGGCATTTTCAGGATGTCCGGGTAGTCGCTGGAATCGTGTTCCCAGATCGGCGCACCTGATCCAAGCGGTTTGATCTGGCTCACAGCTCCACCCCCAGGATCTCCCCGGCGTGCTTCAGTTCCGCCAGGAACGCCCGCCACTGCTCCACCGTCATGCTCAGCTCGTCGCCGTCCTGGCTGGTATAATCCAGGTAAGTCTTCCCCCGCGTTGTCATGCTGTCCAGGCTGTACCGGCCGTATTTGCCCATAACTGCCGTGACCGTCATTCCGTCGTACGCCAACGGCTTCCGGATCGTTTCCACCGTGATGCTCTCATCGTCCGCGTCGATCAGCGTGGTGTGCGCTTCCGGATGCTCGACCTGATGGGCGACTTCCTCGCCTTCGGTGAACGTTTTCGGGCTTTTCAGCTTCTGATATGTCTCCGGTTCCTCCTCCTTCAGCTGATGTGTGATGGAATACCACGCCGCGCCGGGGTTCTTGCTGCCGTGATCCTCCAGATACTTCTTCGGATCTCCGCCGGCAAGCGCGACGTTGACCGCCTCCCGGCTTCTCTCGCTCAGTTTGGCCATGTTGGTTTTGTCCTCTCCTTTCATTTTCTCGTCGTATGCTCGCAGACATCGCCACGAGCAGAACGTCTTACTTTGGCGCTTGTACACCCACAGATCCGGGTAGAGCATGAAGAATTCTTTCCCGCATGTGGCGCACACAGGGTTCACCTTGAATGCCTCACTCATCGTTCTGCCGCCCTTCGTACCATCTGAGGAACGCATCCCGGCTGATCTTTGCAGTTCTGCCGGAGATGAACACGCCCCCGCCGATCAGCGCGGCCAGCTGCCCGTCTCTGGCATACGCCAGCAGCCTGCTGGGATGGGTTCCGATCACCGGAGCGATATCCGTCATTTTCAGCATCGGCTTATCGGTGGCGCGGATCTCATCAATCGTCATTGTCCTTCGCCTCCTCATCCTCCGCGTGATTCCCATACTTCAGATCCAGCGCGTTCAGGATCCCCTCCGCCATGTCGCGCAAGCCCTGGTTGTAGGCGCTGATGATCAGCCTGGCATCATTTGGTGAGACTCCGCTATACAGATCCATACCGCAGGATTCCTGAAACAGTGTCTGCATGATGATCGGGACCAGATCTTCACCGATGAAGACGCTTTTGTAACTGCCGAAAGAATACATTGTTTTCACCTCTCTCCCATGTAGATATATTGGCTTTGAATAAAACCCTTGTTTGTGGTCGCCCAGGTGTCCGTCATCCAGTACACATGCACCGGTGATCCGTTCACGACCCAGGCCTTGCGCTGGCCGTCAATGGCGTTCCGGGCAGCGACGCGGCCGTCAGACACGATCATGCCGTCAACGTCGAGCCATTCCGGTTCCTCGCCCGTCAGATACTGGCAGTGAACCCACGCATATTCCGACTCAAATCCGCCGTAGACCTTGACGAAGCCGTTCTTGATCGTGCCGTCCGTCTCCAGCTTGTCCCCGGCGTCCAGGAACCCGATCACGTCACCGTGCTTTTGCGGAACGTACCGTGCGTTGACGTAGCCATCCAGACAGAGAACCCAAACCGGATACCGCTGATGATCGGCGTCAGCCTGGAGCGCGCTGCTGGCGATCCCGTAGGTGGTGCAGAACAAGATGATGACCAGGGCGATGAATGCGATCCGTCTTTTCATGGTGGTTCTCCTCTCTGCTTGGTTTAGATTTCTAAACTTTTGGCGTAAAAAAATACTCAGTGACGGTTCCAGGTTCCAAATCGAGGATCGACATTGCGCGACTGATTTCACTCTGGCTGAAGTATGTAGCGCCAGATAGTTTGGACGTCATTGTAGCTTCTGAGATCCTCAATAGGTCTGCAAAGCTTTTCTGAGATCCACACTTTTCCACAATTCTGCCCTTCAGTTTGGAATAGTCAAAAAGTACACGTTCCAACAAGATCACCTCCCGATAATTACTGTTGAGAATTCTCAACACAAGCAATGATATCACAGCTGGATTATGAAAGTCAATAACTAAATTTAGTTTTCTTAAAATTTTATTTTTGATTTCTTGAATTTATGCGTGATCTATGATATCCTTACGCCTGGAGGGATGACGATGACTAACGAGTTCAACGAATTTCAGTATCGTTTACAAAAGGCACTAGCGGAAAGCGGATTAACTGCCAGCGAATTGTCTGAGCGCAGTGGCGTCGGCAAGGCGGATATCAGTAATTACATCAATGGAAAGTACGTTGGAAAGCAGGACAAAGTTTATCGTCTTGCTCGGGCGCTGAATGTTGATCCTGGCTGGTTGATGACTGGAGACGAACCGCACAAAACAATCAGCAATGTTTCACCAGTTGGAGAAGAAAATGATCTGATCCTCCAATGGAGAAAGGCAGATGAGAGCATTCGCTCGGCTGTTCGTAAACTGTTGGATTTGTAAGTTTAATATAGTATATGAACAGAATAGGGGGTGCTGTTATGATCTGCCCGAAATGCAAAGCCACACCGCCGGACGGCTCCGTGTTCTGCAACCAGTGCGGGAAGAAGCTACAACAAACAAAAAAACGAAGAACAAAAACACGCGGCAACGGGACCGGCTGCGCGTATTATGATACTGCACGTCGCTGTTGGGTTGCCCAGGTCATTGACGGATACAAGCCGCTGCCGCCGCTTTCCGCGGATGACCCGAATAAGCATTGCCAGCGCGTGCCGATCAAACGAACCAAAAGCGGGTTTAAGCGCAAAGAGGATGCACTGCTCTATTGCCAGCAGCTGAAGGCCGACCAGAACGGCCCCGACTTTTCCCTGACGCTGCAGCAGATCTATGACGCCTGGGAACCGTGGTATTCTCCCCGCGTGGATCCGTCCACTATGGCAGGATATCGCGCCGCGTTCAAATATTTTCAGTCGCTGCATCAGTGGCCGATCGTAAACATATCAGCCGGTGATCTGCAGAACTGCCTGGACACATGCGACAAGGGAAAGCGAACCCACCAGAACATGAAGGTGGTTGCCGGGCTGCTCTGGAAATATGCGAAATCAAAGCATATTGTCACCCAGGTCGAGTCGGAAACGCTTTTCACCGGAAAGGGTAAATCCCAGAAACGTGAAGCGCTCACGGATCTGGAGGTGGAGCAGATCCGGCAGGCGATCGGGGCAGCACGATACGCGGAATATATCTACTGCCTGTGTTATCTCGGTTACCGTCCCGGCGAAATGCTGGAGATCCGAAAGGATCAGGTCATTGAACACAACGGCCGGCTTTTTCTGATCGAAGGCAAAAAGACGGACGCCGGGCGAAACCGCACCGTGCCGGTCCATCAGAAGATCGAGAACATCATTCGCGCCCGCCTCTATGTTCCCGGGACGGATCTGGTGTTCCCGCAGTACACATTTTCGAGGCCGTCTAAAAAGGCGCCTGTGCCGCTTTTCCAGGGCTTCAAGCAGATGACCGATAACTATTTCAGGGAATCCGTTTTCAAGCCCATATGCGCGGATCTTGGCATCGCAGACGGCAAGGTTCCGTATGCGGCACGGCATACCTTCTCGAACATGCTGAAGAAGGCCGCCGGCGATGATATCGACAAGGCCGCCCTGATGGGACACAGCGATTATACATTCACACAAACGAAATACCAGTCAACCAACCTGGACGAACTCGCTGCCGTTGTTGATTCCATACAGTAACGAAAAACGCTTGAGGGTAGCCACTTTGACCACCAGTCAAAACCGCTACCCTCGCTTTTTTCAGCCATTTTTCACTCGGTAGTAGCTCGGTAGTAGAACAGGATTGTCACATATTTGTGGGTATTGTTCATCAAATCGTAAGAAATAGAAAAAGCCCCAGAAGCTTTGATTTTCTTAGCTTCTGGGGCCTTTTCCTTGGTGAGCCCGGCGGGATTCGAACCCACGACCTTTTGATTCGTAGTCATGGCAGAATCATTGATTTTCAACGATTACAGCCATTTTGTTCGGTAGTAGCTCGGTAGTATAACATTTTATCGCGGCCTTATCAGGCATTATCAGGAGGCTGCAGCTCAGCGTCTCCATTGTAATTCATAGAGCTGATGCCCAGCAGAGCGCCCAGGAAGGCATCGATCGCCGTGATGGTTCCGACAATCTCTTCCGCCAGGGGAAGATTCCAGATCCTCGCCAGGGCGAAATACAGCGTACCCACCGCCGGCAGCAGGATCTGTGCGATGAACTTCAGAACGTCATACATCCGATTGCTAAGCTTCATGATCATATCCTCCTTCTTACTGTACAGCGTGGGCTGCCATCGGCTGAGCTTCCGGCGGAATTGATGGCAGCGCGCGCACTTGGTTGTATATGTCGCTGATCACGTTGTTTTCTCCCAGGCTTTCATACTGTACATACATGTTGTCGATGTTGTCCCGTTCGCTGGCGTTAATCCATCCGCGGGCAAGGTAGTGACTGAACGCCTGCAGGAGACGGTCCCGCAGCAGTGCCTGGACGCCCAGCATGGTAGCCTTGTTTTGTGCCTCCACCCGTGCGCTGGCGTCCTCACTGTCCTTTACCCGCTTTTCCAGTGGGCGCTTCAGAAACACCGCGATCAGTACGCCTACGAGGCCGGAAATGATCCCGGACACCCCGCAGACGCTGAGGATTTGAGAAAGGTCCATTACTTGTTTCCCCCTTCCGGAACCATCGTCGCGCCGGTATAGTTTCCGACCAGCGCCTCCGCATGGTGTTTTGCCAGGTTTGGAATTGTCACAGTGTAAAGCACCGGAGCTTCCCCGTTGTCGATGGCTTCCCATGTCTTCGGTCCGCAGATCCCGTCAGCGACAAGCGGCGGATGATCATGCTGGAAGGCCTTCACGGCCGCCACGGTTTCATCTCCATATTTGCCGTCAGCTCCGTATCGCTCCAGTGCGTACCCCTGCTGGATCAGCTTTGTCTGCAGCAGAGTCACATAAGGCCCGGAGGATCCTTTTCGCAATGTCGGCTTTTCGGTCCCTGGATCAGGTGTCGGCTGCGGATCCGGCTGCGGCACAGGCTCACCGACGCAGGCAGGGATTCCCCAGTGGGTCCATTTTCGATTGCGCTTGTCGAAATGCTGAACGTTGACGGAACATTCCACCGTCTGGTCCCGGAAGCCGAAGCCCGTGTGCTCCATCTTCGCGCCATTCTGCACGAACAGGCAGACCAGCGTGTCCTCTGGCACGGTGGAGATCTCCCCCTTCGCCCGCCAGTTGGCCGCGTTATTCCACTGGCTGGTGGCGCCGGCGCCTTGCAGCGTCCATCCGTACACCTGTTTCAGCAGATAGTACGTGAACCCCCGGCAGTCAAAGCACCGCACTCGCTTTCCTCCGGGATACCATTTGCATCCGTCGCAGGCCCCTCCGCCGAACGCCTTGCAGCTCGTCCTGATCGTCGGATGATCGTCCCGATACCTGGCCCGTCGGTTCTCCGGATCGCACCAGTCCCCACGAGCGCCGAACACATACGGCCAGCCCACGCAGGCCAGTGCCGCGTTCCATACGATCTGCTGCGGATCTATCCCCTGCTCTTTTTGTTTCTTCACCAGTGCCGCGACAAATTCATCCGTGTTCATCGTTTTCTCCCCTTTCTTTTGATTTTCGGCATCCACCAGTCCCGCATGATCAGCAGGAACTCCGTCACCGTCAGCACAAGATAGCAGCCGATGATCGCCCATCCAACCCAGGTCAATTCCGCTATCCTCCTCGCAACGAAAAAGGCCTGAAAACGTTGATTTTCCTTGCTTTCAGAGCCTTCGTGTGCTATAATAAATTGTAAACTGAATACGAAAAAAGAGCGTCTGCGGCTGGTACCCGCATTCGCTCCGGCGGAAGATGTGAGATAGGCACATCGTCCATAGATGATATTATCACATCCTTTCGCCCAATTCAAGAAAGGATGTGTTTTTTGTGCCTGATAATTCCGAATCCTTCCGCAACGAACTTGTAACGAAACTGTTTGACCAGATCCCGCAGACCCAGCTAATGAATGTTCTCGCAGCCTTCGACTCAACGCTGACAGGGTACGACATCTCCAGAAAGCCGGTCGATCTGATTCATCTCAATGGAATCCCGGAGATTGTGAAGTTTTTCATCGCCAGCAAGGCTGTCGAGAATCTCAGTAAAGGAACGCTGTATATCTACAAGCTCCGGCTCGAAGACTTTTTCACAAAGGTGCAGAAACCGTTCCAGGATATCCGTTCCAACGACATCCGCCTTTATCTGTACTATTACAAGGATCAGCGCAATGCGTCCGATGCGTACATGGACGGAATGCGCAGGGTCCTGAATTCGTTCTTCCAGTGGTGCGTCAATAACGAGTACCTTCTCCGGAATCCATGCTCGACGGTTGAGAAGATCAAATATCAGGAAAAGGAACGCGAGCCGTTTACGTCCTACGAGCTGGAGGTTCTGCGCTGGAACTGCCGGACGCTGCGCGAAAAGGCGATGGTCGATTTCCTTTTCTCCACCGGCGTCCGGGTCAGCGAGTTCTCAGCCATCAACAAGCAGGACATCGACTGGGTCAAGCGCTCCGTCGTGATCCACCATGGCAAAGGGGATAAGCGCAGGACTGTGTTCTTCAACGCTGAAGCGGAAGTATCTTTGCAGGAATATCTCAAATCTCGCACCGATGACAACGAGGCGCTGTTCGTTACGATCCGTAACCCACATAAGAGACTCGGTAAAAGAGCGGTCGAAATCGAGATCAAAAACATCGCATCGCGGACAGATCTTCAGGCGTTCCCGCATAAACTCCGTCATACGTTTGCTACGTCCGGTCTGAATGGTGGGCTATCTCTCGAAGACCTCCAGGCGCTCATGGGTCACGCCAAACCGGAAACGACCCTGATCTATGCCAAGATGGATACCAGTCGTCTCCAGATGGAGCATAGCAGGGTGTATGCGTAATCACTCTGCGGGTTCGGGTTCTGGTTCCGGTTCATTCGGTTTCTTCCAGGTCGCTTCCATCATGATCATTCCACCGGAAAGCAGATCAGTGATGAAGCATGAGACGAAAGAAACATTCGGATGAACCGGATTATTGTATCCGTATTCCATCATGGCGGCAAAATTGCCATAAGCATCATCGACAGAATCAAGTACATCGATGTCCTTGCTATACGTTTTGCCATCAAGATAAACGTGATGAAGGAAGTACTTGTTCTCTTCCTGTTCAGATTCCTGTTTCCAGGTCATGTTATACGGCATGACAACATTCCCGTTTTCATCAGTGATTTTGCAGGAAACATAATCATTGTCTGTTCTGCCATAACCAAACTTCATTCTTCCCCAGAACGCAAGGATAGCAGAATCCATAGTGTCATGAACCTCGACACCCTTCTGGAAGCTACCATTAGATCTTTGAAT
>OCVV012856264.1_pt1 | contig 14929 bp, 13 predicted proteins | sample 1539721 | NCBI WGS metagenome assembly OCVV01 (sample SAMN02144230, study PRJEB22623) | gut metagenome | biome: sheep rumen | host: Ovis aries | place: New Zealand
CATCTTTTTGTCATCTTTCTCAGTCACATAGCTCGCTATGCTCCCTCAAAAGCTAACAAAAATCTACTCACATAAAATCAAAAATCAATCTGACATAATTTATAGAACCCACCTAATCTTATTAACAACGAATTTCCTTTTATATGAAAATCCTTGTTATAGATAACGTGAATTATTTTGATTATCCAACAGGAGGTATTATGTCTTTTTACAGAAGTCTTTTACCTGCTTTTGGCAATGATCTGAGATTGGCGGGCATTACTATCGACAACTCTATTCCGGTGGGAAAATGGAGCAAAAGGGAGATTTTGGGAGTTACCTACGATTATTTTGCCATGGCTAAAGTAATGCCAAATGCAAAGAAGCCCTTGATACCTGAAAGAATTACGAATTGCATGCATGTGAAGAAATATATTAAGAGAATTATCAATGGGATTGATTTTGATGTAATTCTAACACAAACGCCAGAAGTAATGTATTTTATACCTGAGAAATATCTTTCATGCACTTGTAATATCCTGCCAGGTGTTGGTAGTCCAATCGTTATTTCAAGATATCCTTGGGCAAGACGTTTTGCCAAGCATTATGACCGTTTTTTCCAGATGCCTAAAGCAGCAAAAGCAAGATGGTTGTTAGCTGCTGCCGATAAAAATGCAAGACAAAAGTTTGCGAATCGCAGTAATGGTCTGATACAGGCAGACCAAATCATTCAATTCCCAACTCGTTACGATGCTAATATCTATTATCCATATACTAAGGAAACACGCTCTGCCTTTCGTCAAAATATACTGCATGTAAAAGACACATATCCTGTTTTCGTTACAGTTGGTAGATTAGGATGGTTCAAGGGATGGAAACTAATGATCGATGCTTTTAGGATTGTCTTCAACACTCAAACGAGTTCCAAATTATTCATCATTGGGGATGGTGAAGATGAACAAAAGATACAGAGGTATATAGCTGAATTAAAGCTTCAAGATCATGTCATTTTGGCTGGTAAAAAAACGCCAAAAGAAATAGCTCAATATCTAAACGCTGCAGATACCTTTATCATGGGATCTATGGCAGAAGGCTGGTCAACTACATTGGTTGAAGCTTGTGCTTGTGGTACTCCATGCGTTGTAACGGATTTCAGTAGCGCAAGAGAAATGACGACAGATGGTGTGAATGGATTTGTTGTACAGGCATATAAATTAGTTGGAAAGGAACGTAAACTTATTGATGGAGCCATAGAAGTTTTTGCAGACAAAATGCAACAATCTCTAAGCATGGATCGTCAGAAAGTCATTGAATACGATCAAAAATTTGAAAAATTTGCAACTAAATATTTGAAGAAAGATTTGTTAGAAATTCTTTCTCACTAAACGTTTATTCATGGACTTAGCAAAATATCTCACAAATTTCTTTTCTTCAAAGAAACTGAAACATTCAATTTCATGGTTTGCATTTTGGGATAAAACGACCCAAATAGATGATAGAGTATATTTGGGTGCTACAGCAAGACTCTTGAATTGTACGATTGGGAAATATACTCGAATCAAACCAGGATGCGTCCTAAAAAATGTAAGAGTTGGGAATTTTTGTTCGATTGCCAACAATGTGATGATAGGATTGGGCAAGCACCCAACTCATCTTTTGTCAACCAATTCTATTTTCTACCGACCAGGTATCAGTGATATCTTTGCAAAAAAAATAGAATTCAAAGAAGAAGAAACCAGTTACATTGGGCATGATGTTTGGATTGGTAACGGTGCAGTGATTTTAGATGGAGTTCATGTCGGAAATGGAGCTATCATTGCAGCAAGAGCTGTAGTAACCAAAGATATTCCGGACTTTGCCATTGTAGGGGGAGTTCCCGCCAAAGTCATCAAGTACCGTTTTTCGGATGAAATAAGGGAACGTCTTATGGAATTGAAATGGTGGGAATTATCAGATGAGGACATCAAGAAAATATTACCTATTTTCACCATGAATGATATTAGTTTGGAAAAAATCAATCAATTTTTTTCTAAATTATAAGTATCTTTTTTACGAAAAGAAAGTGAACCATTTCATCCTTACACGATTCAACCTAAACCTTCACTGGAACAAAGACAAAGCAGGGAATGCTGTACGGACTGATGAATGGTTGGCTGATAGATTCCGACTCTTTGAGGAATATTGCTTACCGTCCGTTCTCTGTCAGAAATGCAAAAACTTTAAGTGGATTTGCCTCTTTGATGAAAACACACCTGAGCAGTACAAGCAAAGAGTTCGTGGATATCAACAGCTTTGGGATGGTTTCTTGCCTTTTTATTTGAACCAAAAGGAAACGGACAACTACCAACGATATTTCCAATTAAAAGTACTGACACTATCCAATCCCTCTGACCAAGAGGTGCTTACCACATATCTTGATAACGACGATTGTCTGCGCGAGGACTACATTCTGAAAATTCAAGAGGCACCCATGCAGGTGGATTTTGGAACGATGTTTCTCTGCCGTTATGGTATTCAGTATTACGAAGACTTAAACATAGCGGTGAGGGTATCTTACCCGAACAATCATTATATGACTTATTATGAGAAATTATCCCCACAGTTAAAGACTGTTTGGGGATTTAGTCATTTCTACATATATGATTACAAGAGATTGAACATTGTTACCATTGAGAATAAAAGCAACCCCATTTGGATTGAAGTCATTCATGGCAAAAACATGGACAACGACGTAAAAATGACGCTCAACCAAAAATTAATAACAGATAATAAATATCTTCATCAATTTGGAATTAACAAAGATTTACTTGACACTTCCAAAACTAAAAAGGTCTATTATTCCACCTTTTTTCTTCGCTTTTTAAAGCAAAGTTGGAGAAGATTCAAAAATAAATTGACCTAATCTCACATTCTTACTTATTCATAAATAATCACAAAGCATTTGAAAGAACCATTGCAAACCTTTTTAATGGAAAAAACAAATGGTTCAAAAACGACAAAAGAAATGTTTAAACTGAGCCAAGCTAATATTTTAGAGCGCAAAGCTGATTTATCTAACATTCCAGAAGGTAAAAAACTAATTAACACCATCAATGCCTATTCTTATAACATGGCATTAAAAGACGAATTGTTTGCAGAAGCGCTCAACAAAGGTGATGCACTGATTCCCGATGGAGGAAGCATTGTATGGACATGCCATCTTATCAAGTCTATTTCCAATCCTCAAGAACGATGTGCAGGATGGGATTTATTCGCTTATGAGATGAACAAACTCAACACAGAGAAAAAGACACCTGTAGAGGGAAGAACACGACCTGTAGTAATGTTTTTGGGAAGTTCAGAAAACGTACTTGCCTTGATTCGTAAAAATGCTGCCAAGGTATATCCAAATCTGGATGTTGTCACCTACTCACCCCCATACAAGCCTGAGTTTTCAGAAGAAGACAGTAAAGCAATGCTTGATGCCATCAACGCAGCTAATCCTGATTTGATGTGGATTGGAATGACTGCACCAAAACAAGAGAAGTGGACATTCAGTCATTGGAAGGAAATGAATATTCATTGCCATGTAGGCACTGTTGGAGCTGTTTTCGATTTCTTTGCGGGGACTGTAAAACGTGCTCCGAACTGGATGCAAAATAGTGGTTTGGAATGGCTATTTCGACTTTTTCAACAACCTAAACGTATGTGGAGACGTTATCTCATAGGTAATGTGGAATATATTTATAACATCATAAAATACGAATAATCATTTTCTATTCTCTAATATCTTCCCCAAATTCAATTCCAATTTATGCAAAAATTCTTCGAACTTCTGAAAATAGCGTTGGAAAATAAATCCCGTTTCGATGAGGTTCCGACAGAAGAGGAATGGCAGACAATTCAGAAAACCGCAGTGGAACAAGGATTGGCTGGGATTCTTTATTGTGGAATTGAGCATTTGGATAAAGACCAACTTCCTTCCAAACGAACGGAAATTAAATGGTCTATATTAGGGATGAGAGTTGAAGATGAATGTAGAGTGCAAAACTCCCTCATTACATCCATTGAAAAACGATTTCAAGAGGACGGATATAGAACGACAGTCATCAAAGGGCAAGGTATCGGAACCCTTTACCCTCAACCTCTTCGACGTCAATGTGGTGATATTGACCTTTGGTTAGATGGGGAACGAGACCAAATCGTAGAATATGTTCGTAAAATTGTTACCCCCAAACAAATTGTATATCATCATGTGGATTTTGACCCGATAGAGGATGTGGAAATGGAGCTCCACTTCATGCCATCATGGATGTATAACCCATTCAAAAATAAAAAATTACAAAGATGGTTTAAAGTAAATAAAGAAGAGCAATTCACACATCAAGTAGAATTACCTGAAGGAGTTGGTGCCATCCACACTCCTACTCTTTATTTCAATGCCGTCTATATTCTACTTCACATCTATCGCCATCTTTTCTATGAAGGCATTGGTCTGAAACAAGTTTTAGACTATTACTTTATCTTGCAGCAAGAATCCATGCAGACCCAAGAAATGAGGGAGAAAGTGATCGCCACTCTGAAAGAATTTGGGATGATAAAGTTTTGTCATGCTATCATGTGGGTGTTGCAAGAAGTATTTGGAATGCAAGACCGCTATCTCATCATGGAACCGAACAAAAAGGATGGAGAATTCCTCCTTGAAGAAATCATGCTGGCTGGTGACTTAGGTGGATATGACCCAAGAATGCAAATTAAAGAAAATGATGGACGTCTTGCATTATTCCTACGCCGAGAACGACGTTCTATTCGTTTCTTGTTAGACTACCCAAGCGAAATCATCTGGCGTCCTCTTTTCATCATCTGGCACAACATTTGGAGAAAAAAGAAAGGCTATATCTGATACCGACAAGTAACAATATGCAGAAAGGCACCCCACGGGGTGCCTTTTTACTTAATTGTCACACAACAAATAAATGTTGCAGCTACTTTCAAACTTCAAAATCTTAAAGTATTTATAAAAGAGAGTTTTCAAAAATTCTCATTTTCAATACTTTACTCTTTCTTTATCCGAGGTAGCTCTTCAGCAATTTACTTCGACTATTGTTGCGAAGACGACGAATAGCCTTTTCCTTAATCTGGCGTACACGCTCGCGAGTGAGTCCGTAAGTGTCACCGATTTCCTCAAGCGTCTTTTCCTGTCCACCGATACCGAAGAACATCTTAATGATCATCTTCTCGCGGTCAGAAAGCGTGTCGAGAGCACGGTCAATTTCTTTGGAGAGTGACTCGCTGACGAGGGTGCGGTCAGCCATAGGACTGTCGTCATTTACCAGCACATCCAGAAGTGAATTGTCTTCACCATCAACAAACGGAGCATCCACACTAATGTGGCGACCCTGTACTTTGAGTGTGTCGGCAATCTTATCTACTGGAAGTCCCAGTTCATCCGCAATTTCGTCAGCAGAAGGACGGCGCTCGTTCTCCTGCTCAAATTTAGAAAGTGCCTTGCTGATTTTGTTGAGTGAGCCAACTTGATTAAGTGGCAGACGAACGATGCGTGATTGCTCTGCGAGTGCCTGAAGAATGGATTGACGAATCCACCAAACAGCGTAACTAATAAATTTGAAACCGCGTGTTTCATCAAATTTCTCGGCTGCCTTGATAAGGCCCAGATTTCCCTCGTTGATGAGGTCGGGCAAAGAGAGGCCCTGATTCTGGTACTGTTTTGCTACAGAAACAACGAAACGAAGGTTTGCCTTTGTAAGTTTCTCGAGAGCTCTACGGTCTCCCTTGCGGATACGTCCAGCAAGTTCGACTTCTTCTTCCACCGTGATTAAGTCTTCACGTCCGATTTCCTGCAAATACTTATCGAGCGAAGCAGATTCTCGGTTCGTGATACTTTTTGTAATCTTTAATTGTCTCATTCTTTCAAAAATACACAATTTTAAGCGTACAAATTTACGAATAAATATCGAAATGTCCGCAAAGAAAACGGCTTATTTTTCAAAATATTGCACGAGCACAATGAAAGTTTGTCTTCAATATGGCTGTTACCAAAGATTTTCGTAACTTCGCCATGAAAATAAAATGGAAAATGCTTTGATGTATTTGTTCATAGCCAAGCTTTTTCGCAAATAATCTCCACACCCAATGAAAAAACAAGAAATCTACGATAAACTGATTGCCTTTTTTGAGCAGAACATGCCAAATGTAGAGACCGAGTTGCAATACGAAAGTCCATTTCAGCTGCTCGTGGCAGTAATTCTTTCTGCTCAGTGCACTGACAAGCGCGTCAACATCATCACTCCCCCACTCTTTCGAGACTTTCCCACAGCTGAAGTAATGGCAGAAACCACCCCCGAGGTGATGTATGAATACGTGAAAAGCGTAAGCTATCCCAACAACAAGGCAAAGCACCTCGTCGGGATGGCAAAGATGCTCATAAAAGACTTTGGTGGTGAAGTTCCTGATAATCTTGACGACCTCGTAAAACTGCCTGGCGTGGGTCGAAAAACAGCAAATGTAATTCAAGCAGTGGTTTATCAGAAGGCTGCTTTTGCCGTTGACACTCACATTTTCCGCGTGAGTCATCGATTAGGACTCGTGACAGACAAAGACACGACCCCCTACGCTGTGGAGAAGGAACTTACCAAACATTTTCCCGATGAAATCATCCCTAAAGCACACCATTGGCTACTGCTTCACGGACGCTACATTTGCCAAGCACGTGTTCCAAAATGTGAAAAATGTGGAATCAAGGAGCTTTGCAAATATTTCAAAAATCATTATCATCCAAAAAAAGATTAAACCACACATAGTTTTTGCGTTTTTTTGCTTAACTTTGCAAGGTTTTTAGCATACTGCTCATTAGACACAAAACTCTCAATATTCATTTTTTAATATCAAAAAAACATGGAAATCAAAGATTACAAGTTTGCTGGCAAGAAAGCAATCGTTCGCGTTGACTTCAACGTGCCACTCGATGAGAACGGAAACATTACTGACGATACTCGTATCCGTGGTGCCCTCCCTACTTTGAAGAAGATACTCGAAGATGGTGGCGCTCTCATCATCATGAGCCACATGGGTAAGCCAAAGGGAAAGGTGAATCCAAAGCTCTCCCTCAAGCAGATTGTTCCTGCTGTTAGCAAGGCTCTCGGCGTTGACGTTCAGTTTGCTCCTGATTGCGCAAAAGCTGCTGACCAAGCTGCTGCTCTCAAGCCAGGCGAAGTGCTGCTGCTCGAAAACCTCCGTTACTATCCAGAAGAGGAAGGCAAGCCAGTAGGTATCGACAAGGAAGACCCCGCTTACGACGCTGCTAAGAAGGCTATGAAGGAAAGCCAGAAGGAATTCGCAAAGACACTTGCTTCCTACGCTGACTGCTACGTGATGGATGCTTTCGGTACTGCTCACCGTCGTCACGCTTCTACTGCTGTTATCGCTGACTACTTCGATGCCGACAACAAGATGCTCGGTCTCCTCATGGAGAAGGAAGTGAACGCTGTTGATAACGTGCTCAGCAACATCAAGCGCCCATTCGTGGCTATCATGGGTGGTTCTAAGGTTTCTTCCAAGATTGGTATCATCGAGAACCTCCTTGGCAAGGTGGATAAGCTCATCCTCTGCGGTGGTATGACTTACACATTCGCTAAGGCTCACGGTGGCGAAATCGGTAACTCTATCGTTGAGCTCGACAAGCTCGATGTAGCTCTCGGTGTTGAGGAATTGGCTAAGAAGAACGGAGTAGAACTCGTTCTTGGCACCGACTCCGTGATTGCTGATTCTTTCTCTAACGATGCTCAGCAAAAGGTTTGTCCATCCAACGCAATTCCTGAAGGTTGGGAAGGACTCGATGCAGGTCCAGAGACTCGCAAGAAGTTCCAAGAAGCTATCAAGGGTGCAAAGACCATCCTTTGGAACGGTCCTGCAGGCGTATTCGAATTCGACAACTTCACAGCTGGTTCACGTGCTGTAGGTGAGGCTGTTGCTGAAGCTACTGCTGAAGGTGCTTTCTCCCTCGTAGGTGGTGGCGACTCTGTAGCTTGCGTTCACAAGTTTGGTCTTGAGGACAAGGTAAGCTACATCTCTACTGGTGGTGGTGCATTGCTCGAAGCTATCGAAGGCAAGATTCTTCCAGGCGTTGCTGCAATCAAGGGATAAAAACTCCATGTGAAGTGTGAAGAGTGAAGCGTTAAGCGAATACTCTTTCACCCTTTCACTATCAAATCAAGGGCAACTGGGTCTCACCCTCAATCGTGAGACATAGTTGTCCTTTTTTCAAATACTTTTTTGATGAGAAAACTGTTTTACATCTTCATTGCAATCGTGATAACTTCTTTTATCACGACTTCTTTTATTGCCTGTCAGAAGAAACAAAAAGTAGAGACTGAAGGAATCGACTCTACCGCCTTGCGAATAGCAGTGCTTCCCACAATGGATTGTTTGCCTTTCTATGTGGCAAAAGAATGCGGCATCTTTGATTCCTTAGGAGTAAGAGTTAATCTCATCACCTTCGAAGCTGCGATGGATGCCGACACTGCCTTCTGTAATCATGTCGTAGATGGTAATGTCACCGACCTCGTAAAGGCATGCACATGGTTCAGCAAGAACGACAGCATCAAAGTCATCTTTGCCAATGATTTGCAACTCTATCTCATCACAGCCAATCAAGCACGTATCCGCTCCGTAGAGAGCATCAAGGAGAAAATCATTGCTTTGACTCGTCACTCCTGTGTGGACTATGTAGCTGACCGCATCTTGGAATCCGTAAAACTTAGTTCACAAGAACTCAACAAACCACAAATCAACAACATCTCGCTCAGAGCGCAGATGACAATTCAGAACCAATACGATGGCGCTATCCTTCCAGAGCCTTATGCATCTGTAGTGGTTCAAAACGGAGGCTATTCCGTCACGAACACCCAAAAGCTCAAATCCGTAAATCCTTTGCTCACTCTTGCATTCCATAAGCAGTTCATCAAAGAGCACAAGCAAGAGATTGGTCTTATAGTCAAAGCATACAACTATGCAGTTGACTACATCAACAAGAATGCAAACAAGGATGCTCAGCGCTTCCTTAACTATATACCTACCCAAAACGAAATACCCGACTCCATCATCAACATTCCTCTATTTCAACAAGCCAAACTCCCAACCGACTCCATCATCACAACAGTGAAAACATGGGCTAAAGGACGTTCTCTCATTAAAAATGATTTTTCCAACGGAGCATTGATTGATTCCAGCTTTATAAAACAATAAGTTTAGAGTTCAAGTTTTAGTGAAATACTCTCATTTCACTTCACTAATAAATTCTCATTCTCAATATATGAAACCCACTTTCCGCACCAACAATCTCATAGAAATGTTCAATTCATTGCAACCGCTCGTGGAACAATCCCACAGTTATGAATTGAAAGAAGAACTACAACAGGCTCAGCAAACATACAAAACGATGCTGCGCTATATGGTGCGTGGAGTGGACGACCCAAATTCCTCCAACATCTATTCTCAATTGAAACAGAAAGCATACTCCATTTCTGACCGTGCAAACCGTCTGATACGTTTGGAGAAGATGTCCAGTGACCGTTATTCCATTACGCAAAAACTGTTGAAAGAGGAGTCCTTAGATACTATCCTTATGGCATTGGAGACACAGGATTCTGCCATCCATCGTTTGGAAAAGGAAACGGAACGCGAGAGCATCAAGGAACATGAATTGACTGAATTGAGAAATAGTCGCGAGGCAACGCTCAGGTCTATGTTTGAGAACGTCTGGACCAGCGGACTTTGGAGAAAAAGCAACTACGAATCTGCAACTGCCATCATCAATTCCGACAGCATTGCCATTCCCGGCAAAGCTTTACTTATCAGTGCTGTTACGTTGGCTCTCTTGGAGATGTTCGATCAACGCAAAATGATGCTGCTTTTCGACGCTTACCTTTCGACGGAACTTGAACTCAGTCAGCGTGCCTTAGTCGGCATCGTTCTCTGTATGCGATTCTACGATGAACGTCTTTCTCAATTCCCTGAAATTGGTTCTCGTTTTTCGCTCTATACCGAAGACCCTAAGTTCGTTCAGGACTTTTTCCGCATTCTCATGCAGTTGCAATACAGTAAGATGACAGACACCATCGACTCTAAAATGCGCAACGACATCATCCCGTCCCTCTTGCAAAGCGGAAAATTCAAGCAGACTCAATATGGCATTCAAGAAATCGACGACTACATGACAAAGAATGGCGAGAACCCTGAATGGCATCACAATAAGAACGACGAAAAGGCACAAGAAAAAATTCAAGAGATGGCTGAATTGCAGATGGATGGTGCAGATGTCTATATGAGTTCTTTCGTTCACATGAAGAACTACCCTTTCTTCCAGCAAATCTTCCACTGGTTCATGCCTTTCGACGTCGAAAATCCACTCGTTGCCTCAAGCATGAAGAAGATTTCAGGAGGAAGCAGTTTCCTTTCTTCTTTAATCTACATTGCACCATTCTGCCATAGCGATCGCTACTCCCTCTGTTTCATGATGGAATCCATCGGTTCCATGGGCCAGGACTTGATGATGAAAAACCTCTCCAACGAGATGTCGGGTGAGGAAATGGACGAACACATGAAAGAACTCAAACAAAGAAAGGTGAAAGCAAAGGAAGTGAGTCGCAACTACATCTTCGACCTCTACCGCTTCTTCCATATCTATCCTTACCGTCCTCAGTTCTACAATCCATTCAAAAAGGAAGAACCATCCTTTTCTCTCAACACTTCCGCCTTCAAGTCTCTCCTAAAATACGAAGATGAAGTGATTGCTTTGGCTGAATTCTTCATGCGCAAAGGACTCTATGAGGAGGCACTCAGCATGTTCAAGAATCTGGAACCTAAAGAACGTGAAGAATATGCTGACATTTGGCAAAAGATGGGATTCTGTGAACAAAAAATGCAGAATATGCCTGCCGCATTCAATGATTACAAAATAGCCTACAATCTGAATCCGAATTCAGATTGGACACTCAAACATCTCGCCAATGCAGCTTTTTTAATAGAGAATTACGAAGAAGCAGAAATCTACTACGACACTTTGCTCGACAACGACGCCGACAATCTCAAATTGATTGCCCGCAAAGTGGGTTGCCTCATGAAAATGCATCAGTACGAGTCAGCTATTCCTCTCCTTTACAAGACCAGCTACTTGGACGAGACATCCATCGAGGCAAAAAACAATCTGGCATTCTGCCAACTGATGTTAGGCAATACCGAAAAAGCAAAAGATATCTATCAAACGGTTCTTGAACAGAACCCTCAAAGCAACGAAGCCCTTTTCAATTTGGCAAATGTTCATTTCGTAACTGGCAATCTCACAGAAGCTTATCAACTTTATCGTCAAGCTTACCAAATTCTTTCTCAAAAGGGAGAGACAAAATCTCTGAAAAAACAATTTGTTGACTTGGCAAAAGCACTCAAAGAACTCGACATCAACCCGAAACGTGTAGAAATGCTCTACGATGCCGTCGTCACTGGTGCCAACGAAATGGAAATACTATAATTCCATCCTCCCCATCACTCTTATTTTCAACCATCTTCCCAACCACTTTCATGCAAAATTCTACTCTCCCCATCCAGCGTCTCAAGTCTCTTCTCCAACTCGAATACGAGTCAGAGAAAGCTGAGTACAAACTTCAAACGGAGAAAATGGGAATTGGTAGGAAAATCAAACGTGGCATCTGCTGGTATCCACTAAACATAGGCAGAAGCTACTACAATTCGCTCAATCAGTTGGTGGTGGAAGTGTCACAAAAAGAGCCACAAGACATTGAGCACAACTTCGAATTCGGTCGTCCCGTCATTTTCTTCTCCAGAAAGAGAACAGAAGAAAAAGACATGCCTTCGATAAAATCTCAAAACGAAGCTAACAGAATCAAGACTCGTTTCTTGCCCTTCAATTGTCAAGTTTCGTATGTGGACGACAATCGCATGGTTGTCACCCTTCCCTCTTCCCAAGCACTTATTGACATTCAGAATGCGGAAGATGTGGGTGTCCAACTCTATTTCGATGAAACATCCTATCGAACGATGTTTCATGCCTTGGACGATGTAATCAATGCTAAAAAGAATCGTCTTGCAGAACTACGCGATATTTTTGGGGGACAAATCGCACCTCAAAAATACAAATTCAATCCTCTCACCTTCCCTTGGCTTAACCCAACCCAAGAAAAAGCAGTCAACGAAGTTCTTTGGGCAAAAGACGTAGCGATTGTGCATGGCCCTCCTGGAACTGGAAAAACAACGACCCTCGTTGAAGCCATCTACGAAACGCTCCATCGAGAAACACAAGTGATGGTGTGTGCCCAAAGCAATATGGCAGTCGATTGGATTAGCGAAAAGCTGGTCGATCATGGCATTCCTGTTCTCCGCATCGGAAATCCTACACGTGTGAACGACAAGATGCTGTCCTTCACCTATGAGCGCAAATTCGAAAACCATCCTGATTATCCTGAACTTTGGAGCATTCGTAAGGCAATTCGAGAAATCCGGGAAAGAAAAAAGAGGGGTGACAACACCCATCAGAAAATAGCGCGTCTTCGTGAACGTGCCACAGAGATAGAAATGCGTATCAATGCTTCGCTCTTCGACGAAGCACGTGTGGTGGCATGTACTTTAGTTGGTTCTGCTAACAAGATTTTGGTAGGACAGAAATTCCCCACTCTTTTCATCGACGAAGCCGCACAAGCACTCGAACCCGCCTGTTGGATTGCAATCCGTCGTGCGAATCGTGTCATCTTGGCTGGAGACCACCAACAACTCCCTCCAACCATCAAATGTTATGAGGCACAATTGCAAGGTTTGGGCAAAACACTCATGGAGCGCATCGTGGAAAATGTACCTTCGGCTGTCACATTGCTGAAACTCCAATACCGCATGCACGAACAAATCATGAAATTCTCCTCTGATTGGTTCTATGAAGGAGCAGTCCAGGCATCTCCCACCGTACAGCATCGTTCCATCTTGGATTACGACACGCCTATCATTTGGATTGACACTTCCGAACTTGCTGATTCTGAGGCTCTCAAGGAACAACTCACCAAGGAACTAAATGAGGAAGAGAAATTGAAGGCTAACATAGACATGTCGTTCCATGAAGATTTCATTGGGGAGAATCATGGACGTATCAACAAAGCTGAAGCCGAACTTTCCCTCAAGACATTGGAAGATTATATCAATAAAATTGGAAAGGAACGTTTCCTCGAAGAACGTCTCGACATCGGTATCATCAGCCCTTATCGAGTGCAAACACAATATCTTCGTTCTCTCGTCAAGAAGCGAGAAGCATTTCGACCTTTCCGCAAAAGTATCTCCATCAACACCGTCGATGGTTTTCAAGGTCAAGAGCGCGACATCATCCTTATTTCCCTTGTCCGCAGCAACGAACACGGGCAAATCGGCTTCCTCAACGACCTGCGCCGCATGAACGTTGCTATGACGCGTGCCCGCATGAAACTCATCATAATAGGTGATGCAACAACCCTGTCGCACCACCCATTCTATCGTAAGCTCAAAGAATACATCGAGAAACTATAGATTCGCCTATAGCATCCAACAAATTTGAGTTTCCTTATTTCTAAAACTTCCTACTAATACTGGCTAATCCTTGCAATATATTTTCCAATAATATCAAATTCCAGATTCACTTTCGTGCCCACCTCAATAGCATGAAAATTAGTATTCTCGTATGTATAAGGAATGATATTCACTTGGAAAGTATCATCCGTTGGATTGCAAACTGTCAAACTCACGCCATTCACCGTCACTGAGCCTTTATCCACCGTAATATATCCACGCTTTGCCATCTCCCTGTCACACTCATACTTAAACGTGTAAGTATAGCTTCCTTGCTGGTCAATCTTCTCCATACAAGTAGCCGTCTGGTCCACATGTCCCTGAACGATATGTCCATCCAAACGACCATTCATCAGCATGGAGCGCTCCACATTTACTGCTGTACCCACCTGTAAATCACCTAAATTCGAACGATCCAGCGTTTCCTTCATCGCTGTCACCACGTAAGCATAAGCGGCATCCGACTTTGGCTCAACCACCTTTCCATCCTTATCAAGAATCCTTACCACCGTGAGACACACTCCATTATGTGCCACACTTTGGTCTATCTTCAATTCTTTCACAAATGAACAAGTGAGTGTAAAATCCACATTCTCACGATCCTTTTCTATAGCAACAACTGTTGCAAATTCTTCTACAATTCCAGAAAACATAATAAACATTACTTAATGGCGATGATGACTATAATACCCCATAGCTGTCATCGCCTGATGAATATTTGGAATGAATTTCAATTCGTAATCGGTATCAGAACCATAAACAATACTGATGGCATGCATCACCGAATCAAAATTCAAACGATAATACTTCTTATAAAGCATTCCTGCACGATAGATATGAAACAATTTCCTCTTATCAATTGCAGTCAATGGATTACTACCCGAACTTCTATCCCTTGTCTTCACTTCTATAAAATGAATCAAGTTATCCTTAAAGGCAATGATATCTAACTCATAGCTGTTCTTCAGCTTCCAGTTCCTATCCATAATGCGATACCCATTATTCATCAACCAATTAGCAGCAATCTCCTCTCCCACCTGCCCTAACAACAAATGGCGAGCCACTCCATTAGTTTTATGAGTATCCATTCCCTCCTGCATAACGATTCATTTATAATACTTCTTCATGCAAAATTAGCGATAAAATCCAATATCACAAACTTTTTCCAATTATTTCTCTCAATCCATTGAATATCTATGAAATCTACAGTCTCTATAAACACAAAAAAAGGAAGCACCAGCGAAACTGCTGATGCTTCCTTCCTTTAAAGACGGCGGCGACCTACTCTCCCGCATTGCGGCGCAGTACCATCGGCGCGCGTGGGCTTAACTTCTCTGTTCGGGATGGGAAGAGG
>OCVV011337918.1_pt1 | contig 14923 bp, 9 predicted proteins | sample 1539721 | NCBI WGS metagenome assembly OCVV01 (sample SAMN02144230, study PRJEB22623) | gut metagenome | biome: sheep rumen | host: Ovis aries | place: New Zealand
AATTTCAGGAGCAGTAACCTTCATATAAAATACACCGGCAGAAAGCTGTTTTTTTTCAATAATTTTAAACATCTTCAGTCCTCTTAAAAATAAATAGTAAATTATTTTATAATATGAGGGGATTTGAGTCAATGTATAGATTGTTCTGAAAAAAAATACCCTCAGACAACATCTTTCGTTGACTGAGGACATTTTCAGTAAGGAAACAACCTTATTTTAGCTTTAGTTTAGAATCCTACAGTTACGTAGGCATAAGCGCCTACACCTGCAACTTCAAAGCTCTTTTTGAAGTTTGCAGACTGTGTAGAAACACCAACATCAACCTGAACAAATCTTATACTGAGTGTTGTTCCAAGCTGATGAATAAAAATCTGATCTTTATACTGAGTAGAAACTCCAATCTTAAACAAATCAATTAAGCTCAAAGTCAAACCTGCATAATATTCAGGATAGAATTGTGCATCACTAGAAAATGGATGACGAATTCCAAAACCACCACCAGCACGGGCATTAAACAAAGTTCCAAGAAGATTCTTATCAAGATAAACATTGAACTTTAAAGGACGATGGATTTGCAAATCAGCATCCTGATAACCTGTAAATGTCGGATTTTCCTGCTTTGATTCTCCATTTGCCATATCCGAAAATTTTGCATCATAAGAATAATGGCTTGTAACAGTCGATTTCTTATAAATATGACCTGGAGTAAGTGGAATACGAACATCAAAATCAAGAGAAAGAGACTTGCTGAATGGTAAAGCAAGATAAGCTCCCAAATCAAATCCATAACCGGCAAATAGTGGAGAACTCAAGATGTTTCCGCCAGAAGTAACCTGCTTGAAATAACTCTGAGCATTCTCCATATCAATTGGAGAATAAATATCTGTGTTAATATCAACAGCTGCATGAATACTTCCATCTACACCATTAGTAACAGAAACTGTTCCTCCATTTCCACGGGTAGAAAGAACTGGAACAAACACTGCAGGCTTTACATGAAGTTTAAATTTTCTAACATCCCAACCTACATCAAGCTGAGAATATGCAAAAATATCAGTTTCTGCAGTAAAGGAAAGATTAAGAGTTTCACCGACTTTGTTTCCATAACCGGCAAAATCAAAAAGTTCTTTTCCAATTGCAAATTTTCCATACATTTCAGCACCAGCAGAAAGGCCGATATGAAGTTTGCTGATATTAAAATTAACTTCTACCCCTGGAGTAGCGTTTGCAATGAAGTTCATTCCATCATCCGGACAGTCATCTGCCAGCTTTCTCAAATCAATAACCAAATCTTTCTGGAATATATCATTACCAGTAATAAGATTATTTGAAAGTCCAAGTCCCGTACCAGTCTTTATTTCAAAAAAACGTCCGCTAAAGAAATTTCTTGCAGATAAGGCTGAACAAATAACTGTAATCGAAATAATTAATGCAAATATCTTTTTCATAACGTCCCTCCTTATTTATTTCCACCGAATATTTCAATCGGCTCACCGTTAGTTGAAATACCAATCTGCAGGTTTATATCAAGATTTTTTGTACGAGGAATTGAAATCTCTGTTCCATTTTTACCAGCGAAGGTAATTTCTGCTGTTTTTAACTTCAATGGATACGTATTAAGAAGCTTCTTAATATCATCATTAGTTATCTCTATTGGCTCTGCGGCATCTGTATCAAATGGCAGTTCCTTAGCAAGAACTGTTTGATTATCACCATCACACAGTTCAAGATTGAGACTAATATTATTGCTAGTTTTAATAGGGAATGAATCTAATCTATACTGTATTTTTGCAGCTTCTATTACTTCAAGATACTTCTCTATTTCATCAAAACCAGAAGCTTCTGAACGTCCAAAAAGATCCTTATTTTCATCTTCTGATTCTTCAGAATCTTTTTTATTAATAAGATTCTGAAGATCTATAGTTGTATTTTCAGCAACAGTGAAGCTTAAAGGAAGTTCGATAATTGCATAAATACCGATGGAATCTGCACCTGTTTCTTCCTCACTAGAAGTTCCATCAAGATTCAATCCTAAATCTGAACTTAGAATTTCGATACCATCTTTACCATTATTAGTATTTAATGAAATATTATAATCAATACAAAGCTGTTGTCCTTCTGCAGTTGAAGATGTCTCAAAATTAAACAAATCAGAAAGAATAATAGGCTCTCCAAGACTAGTTGTATAATTAGAAATATTCTGGATTACAGTCTCAGATCCATCTTCATTCTTTATAGACTTAAGTTCTGGAACTTGAACAAAGTTTATTGATTCACTTTCCTCAAGAATTGAAATCTGATTTTTCTTATCTGTAGCAGTATCTTTCGGATTAGGTAAATAATTCTTATCAGCATCACCTAAATACATCTTGATTGAAGAACCTGTCAATCCTTCAAAACTACTTAATTTGTCTGTATTTGGCTTTGACAAATACAGATACAACTTTCCTTCCGGGACGCTTATATTATCAGAAAAACCATTTCCCAAAACATCATTAATAGAATCAAATATTGTTGAAGGATTAAAACCTGTTCCAATTTTATCGTTCTGAGAAGGAATCGAAGCAGTATCAATTGTTACAGAGTACCAGTCAATTTTAGGAGTTACATTAATAGCGAGCTTATAAGTTTTACCAGGCTCAACATTTGAAACGGTAACTTTATTTGAGTCTCCACCTGGAAGAGCAATCTGCACATCAAAATCAAATGCATTAAACTCATCTGCAGCAGCAGGTGTTTTTCTTAGTTTAATTGTTCTTTTTATTGGATTTCCTTCTTCATCAACAGGAGTCAAAAATTTAAGTTTCTCGTTTTCCTTTCCGCCTTCAATAGTTTTAGTAGCTGATGCTAATCCAAAGAAGTTTGATGAAACAGTCAATGAAATTGCATTTACTGGATTTCCAGCCCCATCTACTCCACCAGGAAGTGTATTTGTATAAGTTCCTTCTATTCCACACTGATTAAGTGTAATGGCTTTCAAAATATTGAAAACTTCATCAGGAAGTGGCTGACTGTCTGCAACTGAAAGATTTGTTTCTGAAAGTTTAACAGTTACAGTTTCAATTCTAGAAATATTACTGTCAAAGCTGATTGCAGGTGGCTTTGTAAAATCAATTGTTGCACCTGCTATAGTAAGAGCAACAGCAGCACTTACATTGATTTCTTCTGCCTTGACTGATGTTCCACTTAAATCTATTGAACCAACATTACCAGAACGGCCGCTGACAGCTGTACAAGCACCGCTTGTTGCTTCAATACCACCAGACAGTGTAATTCCATAGGTAATTTCTACGTTTTTCCATTCAGACGGAATGTCAAAGTCTAAATCAATGCTTCCTTCCCCAATTGTACATTCTTCTACTCCACTGTCTTTAAGACTTTCCAGAGAGTCAATTTTTTGATCAATAGAAACTGAAGGAATTGTAATTGTATTTCCTATACCAGAGATTTTTTTAATCTGATAAGGTTGATCTGTATCCATTTTTGCTATGAATACCAAAGGCTGATAACCATACACTGAAGGACTTGGAATATCGCTAAAACTGATGTTTATATCATCTGAAATAAAGTCAAAACCTTTTGAAGGAATAACCAGAGATGCCTGACCATTATAAAAATATCCAGTAAGAGGGTTTTGATTACCACTTGTAATGCTGACACTGCCACCTGAATATGATGTATAAACATTATCTTCATTTATAAGGCTCTGAATTGTAGTAGTTCCTGTATTTAATGCCTCAATATCACTAGAATTAATAGCATAGGCTTTTACAACAAGAACACCCTTTTCATAAGTAATAGAATCGGCTATCTGTTTTAATATAGCTCCAAACTGGCTGGCATCGTAATTCTGAATAAGTCCCGCAAGTACAAATTTCTTATTGATTTCTGTATTTACATCATCAAGGTCAAATTCTACAGGAAAAGAAAAACTAACTTCTGGAACTTCAATATCTTTTGAAAAGGAAATACTTTCGATTTTTTCTGCAAGTGTACCCTTATCAAAATAGCTTCCAATATCAATAGGGATTTCCTGCAAAGGCATGTACATTAAAAATGCCTGTGTGTCGCCCTTTTTGTTTGGCCAGTAATCGTAAACTTTTCCATTGTTTGGCAATTGTAAATCACCAATCATTTTGGAAACACTAAGGTTCTCACTGAAATCTTTTTCAAAATTTCCAAGTGCAAAATTGTAATCTGCATCTGTTTTTACGGACACTTTCTGTGGTATTTGCCAAGAACATCCAGCAAAACTAAATGCAAGCGCAATGCAAATAAGTATGCCTGCAATCTTTTTCATTAGACAACCTCCTGAAACCGCGGTTGCGGTCATCTCTCCGTCTATATTTTTATATGTGTTGATTATTATAAAGGACTTTTAGATATTAAGACAAGGCCTCTTTTACGGGTCTTAACGATTATAACACGTAAGTCCCGCAAAAGAAACACTTTATTTTTAATTATTTTTTACTATTAAAAAATGCTGCAAACGGATTGTAGCTCATGCCATCATCGCTGCCAGAGTTGTAAGAAGAGCGGCGATTATCGTCGCGGCGTGGCTGTGAACCAGCGTTTCCTGCGCCAGCCTTCTTTACAACTACTACGCGGCGGCCAGTTCCATTTCCAGAACCTGCATTGTCACGTGGAGTATCGCGGCGGGCTGTACTCTTCTGGCCAGTTCCGGCACGGCTGGCTGCATCACTCTTAAGAGAAAGGGCAATACGGCGGCGGTCGCGGTCAAGTTCGATAATTGTAAATTCGTGAACATCACCTACTTTTACAACGTCCATTGGGTTTTCTACGAAGCTGTCTGAAAGCTCACTAAGATGAACGAGACCAGTTTCGTGAAGACCGATATCAACAAAAGCACCAAAATCTACTACGTTTTTGATTTTTCCGGTTACCTTCATGCCTTCTTTGAGGTCTTCGAACTGCAAAACACCTTTCTGCATGATTGGAGCTGGATAGCCGTCGCGTGGGTCGCGGTTTGGTTTCTGAAGCTCGTCTACAATGTCGCGGACGGTTGTTTCCCCGATGTTATATTTTTCTGCAAGCTTTTTGATTAAGTCTGCAGGAACCTTTTCTTTCTTCTGAATATATGGAAGAACCTCGCGGGCTGCATCGTAGTTTTCAGGGTGAACCCAGGTGTTATCCAGCGGGTCGCTGCTTTCTGCAATCTTAAGGAAGCCGGCACACTGCTCAAAGGCTTTTGGACCAAGCCCTGGAACGTTTTTAAGGTCTTCGCGGCTCTTGATTTTGCCGTTCTGATCGCGGTAAGCAACAATTTTCTTTGCTGTAGATGCGTTGATTCCAGAAACGTACTTCAAAAGTGAGTATGACGCAGTATTAAGGTTTACACCAACGTTATTTACTACTGAGCCAACAACCTCATCAAGCTGTTCTGCAAGTTTTTTCTGATTTACATCGTGCTGGTAAAGACCTACACCAATTGCCTTAGGGTCAATTTTTACGAGTTCTGAAAGAGGATCCTGCAGGCGGCGGCCCATAGAAATGGCACCACGGATTGTAAGATCCAGATCAGGGAATTCTTCGCGGGCAATATCACTTGCCGAGTAAACAGAAGCACCAGACTCATCAACTACTGTATAAACTACATCATTATAGTTATCGCTGATAACCTTGCTTACGATTGCCTGAACTTCCTGGCTGCCGGTACCGTTACCAACTGCAACTACCTGAATGTCATACTTATCGATAGCGTCGTTAATCATTTTGTAAGAACCATCCGGGTCTGTAACCTGGAAGAACTTAAAGTAGCCAAGATATTTACCTGTTTCATCGAGGGCAGCACACTTTGTACCTGTACGGATACCAGGGTCAACACCAAGAACGCGGCTTCCCTTAATTGGTTGGGTCATCAACAGGTTTTTGAGGTTTTCGCTGAAAATACCGATTCCGTGAACATCAGCCTCGTCTGCTTCGTCGCTGCGAATTTCGCGTACAACAGCTGGCGACAAAAGACGAACAACTCCGTCTTCAATAGCGTCTTTATGATAGTTATTGTGAATATCAGCACGGCGCTGCAAATCAGCTACGGCTGCATCAACATCAACATCAATTGTAACTTCAAGGGCACCTTCGCGCTCGCCGCGGTTAATAGCGAGAATGCGGTGAGGCTTTACTTCGTTCAAAGGTTCTGAGTAATCCCAGTACATTTTGTAGGTAGATGTGTTCTCTGCAACAGCTGCATCCTGTCCCTCAGGAACAATACCTTTAGTTTTGATTGTACCAGTTCTCATATAAAGGTCGTGAACAGCTTCGCGATTAGAAGTTTCCTGCGAAACGCGCTCTGCAATAATGTCTTTTGCACCGGCAAGGGCGTCTGCGGCCGATTCAACGTTGAGCGCGCTGTCTTCATTATCAGTTTTTACAAACTCGGCAGCCTTTTTCTCGCAGGCAGCCTCATCATTATCAGCAATGATAAAATCAGCCAATGGCTCAAGTCCCTTTTCTGCGGCAACCATACCGCGGGTCTTCTTCTTTTTCTTGAATGGAGCCCAGAGGTCTTCCAGGGCAGTCATTGTAGTAGCCGACATAACCGCATTGTACAAAGTTTCAGTAAGTTTTCCCTGAGCAAAAATGCCTTTTACAATTTCAAGGCGGCGGTCTTCAAGGTTATGATATGATTTATAGAGGTGGTCACAGTCGCGAACCTGAACCTCATCAAGATTGTCATGCTTTTCCTTGCGGTAACGGCTGATGAATGGGATTGTACATCCTTCTTCAACCAGGCTTATAACAGCACTCACCTGCTGCACGCGGATATTAAGTTCTTCCGCGATTTTTTTCATAATTTCCACTTCATTAACTGAAAGTGCATCAATAGTTTCTTGTGTAAATTCCATAGTGGGAGTTATTGTAGTGAAAAGAAGATGGTTTTGGAAGTAGGAAAAATGATATTAATCATCTTCCGCTTGTGGAAGTTCAGTAATCTCAGGTTGATCATCAACCTTTACATAAAGCTGCTCAAGCAAAGCAGTACAATTTGAAGAAAGCAGTTTATAAAGTGCCGGAATCAAAAGGCTTCTTGTGCGGTCTTCCAATCCGGTGGTACCCGAAGAATTTACAAAGGCAAATACATAAAGCATATCACCATTTACTGGACGTTCCATAACAAGCACTGCGTTTGAACGGAAAAGGAATCCTCGGATATTAAAGTGAATGTCTTTAAGTTTCTCGTATAATTTGATTTCAAGTCCAGTTCCAGGTGAAAGAATTGTAAAGTGCGAAAGACTTATATCCTGCAATACACCGGCAGAGGTCACCTGATGAGGACCATATGTTACAGTATAAGTACAGGCAGAAGTACAAAGCGCGCGAATTGTTTTTCGGCGGCCCTGAGCCTGATTTGCAAACAAGAGTTTAGCAATCAACTCAAAATTCTGCTTTTTCTGATATTCAAGTTGTGTACAGCCGCAGCGTACTCCAAGCTCGTAAAGATATTTTTTTTCAATACGAGCCTTATCTTCTTTTGTTGCACGTTTGGTATAAAGAATGCCGATTGAATCTTGTATTTTATGATCAATAACCAAATCTTGAATATAATATTCCCATTCAAAATCTGGAATATGAAAATCAATATTGAAAAAAAGAATTAAATCCTTAAAAAGCGAAAGGATAATATCTACCTTTTTCTGAAATTTAACCCGTTTATCATTTTCAATATAGTAACATTCATATCCAAGGGCAAAGTAGTCTTCGAGGTATGAAGTCGGCATGAGAGAAGTGTCCGGCAAAATAAAAAATGTCTTTCTCCCCATGACGATGTCGCTAACAGAAATTCCCAAGTTGTTACCTCTTATAACCAAATATTATATCTTAAAACTCTCAAAAATAACAACATTTTTAGACGACATTTTTTTTCAATATTAGATAAAGTGAGTTATTGAATGATGTTCTATCATCTTTGTTTTTACAGCAACGATATAACTTCCGAACATCGCGGTCAGTGTATCATAAAGTGCGGCAAATGAACAGATTATCATTGTTGCCGGCTTTAAGAGCTGAACACTTGTTTCAAATCCACGGGCATATTTATTACAGATGATAGTCAAAAGCACGAAAGCAGCCCCGGAAGGAATGCCACCAAGCAGGAATGAAAGTCCAAACGAAAGACCAAAAATCCACATAACATCGCTGATGGAAATACTAAGACTTGAATAAGAACGCCAGATTAAAATGAAGGAAACTGTAGTAACCAGTGCAGATCCACCGCGGGCAAAAATTGTAAACAAAGGATATGTAAAACTGCGGCAACGTCTGCGGATTCCAAGGCTGTCGCACAAGTGGCGGTTTGCCAGTGGAATTACAAGATTTGAATCTCCACCAAAGAAGGCTAAAATAAGAGGAGCAATGCTTGCGTACAAAACTTTATAAGGATGAGGGTCGTGACATACAAAGCGTAAAATCAAAGGATAAATAATTCCCGCTATAATTACAAAATCAACCAGGAACATAATTATCATAGGGGTAAAAATACCAGTTGCAATTACACTGCGGAAATCCATACCCCAGTAACATACAATGGCAATTCCTAAAACAGACATAATTTCTGTAAAAAAGTTTGCCACATTATAGAAGAGATTTGAAAAAGAATCAGAAAGAACAAAAACAGGCTTAAAAGCAGTTTCTTCGGAAGCACTTTCCCAGCCAATTATGAATGCAAAAACAAAACATACTAAAAGGAAGGATCCATCTCGCAAGGCTTCAAAACCAGAATATGGGAAAAGCGAAAGAATCATTCCTTTTACATCAAGATTAAAAGCTTCTGTTGCGACATCGACTGTAATTGGAATGCGAGGAAGCTTTACAAGAAGAATTGAAATAAGGCCTATAAGAGTCATCATAAGCGAAGAAAGTACTATAATAAGGACAGTCAGGCCAGAAGTTTTCCACAAAAGTCTGGAAGTTCTAAGCTTGCTTACGGCAACAATGGTGCTCGTAAAAATCAACGGAACAACAATGTATCTTCCTACGCGAATAAAAAGCTCTGTAAGAAAAGCAATCGCATTTGCAAAAGCCGCATTTTCTGTAGGGAGAATAAAAGCAGCAAGTACACCAAAAGCAACACCAAGTAAATATTTAATCCAAACTTTCATAAGCAAATATTATAACACAGTATTCACTGCATTGCAAAACCCGTATAGTAAAACACATATAGTAAAACACGCATATCACCCCTGCATTGCAAAGCGACTCGAAAAACACTAAAATGTTTGTCAAACATAACAATTAACAAAATGCGCAATGACGCGCGGCACGAGGTTTCCACATGGCAAATACGAATGTTCCAGAACTTTTTGGAAGTTTGGTTTTTAATCAGTCAGTTATGAAGGAAATGCTTCCTTCACAGACCTTTAAAGCTCTAAAGCACACAATGGAAGAAGGAACTCCTCTCGACCTTGAGGCCGCAAATCAAATCGCAGAAGCAATGAAAAACTGGGCAATCTCTAAAGGTGCCACACACTATTCACACTGGTTCCAGCCACTCACTGGTATTACAGCAGAAAAACACGATTCCTTCCTTTCCCCTGCAGAAGAAGGCAAAATCATAATGAGCTTCAGCGGAAAAGAACTGATTAAAGGTGAACCGGATGCTTCTTCCTTCCCTAACGGCGGCAAGCGTTCCACCTTCGAAGCCCGCGGTTACACAGTATGGGACCCAACTTCTTATCCGTTTGTAAAAGACCACACACTTTGTATTCCTACAGCCTTCTGTTCTTATAACGGTGAGGCACTCGATAAAAAAACTCCACTGCTCCGCTCAATGGAAGCAATTAATGAACAGTCACTCCGCATTCTTAAGTTGTTTGGTAACAAGGCAAAACACGTTACAACAACAATGGGCCCGGAGCAGGAATACTTTTTAATAGATGAAAAGCTTTATCAAAAACGTAAAGACCTTAAGATGTGCGGCCGCACTTTGTTCGGTGCCCGCCCTGTAAAAGGTCAGGAAATGGACGACCAGTATTTTGCCGCAATCAAGCCGCGCGTAATCAAATATATGGAAGATTTGAACGAGGAACTTTGGAAACTTGGAATCTACAGTAAAACCGAGCATAACGAAGTTGCTCCGGCTCAGCACGAAATGGCACCAATCTTCACAACAAGCAACCTTGCCGCAGACCAGAATCAGCTGACAATGGAAATTATGAAAAAGGTTGCCCGTCGTCACGGACTCATCTGCCTGCTTCATGAAAAACCTTTCGAAGGAGTAAACGGAAGCGGTAAACATAATAACTGGTCAATTGCAACAGACCTCGGCGAAAATCTTTTTGCACCAGGAAAAACTCCACGCGATAACGCCCAGTTCCTTTTATTCCTCACGGCAGTAATTAAAGCCGTAGACGAAAATCAGGACCTTCTCCGTTACTCAGTTGCCAGTGCAGGAAATGACCATCGCCTTGGAGCAAACGAAGCGCCACCAGCAATTGTTTCTGTTTTTGTTGGAGATGAACTCGACGCAGTATTAAAGGCAATAAAAGATGGCACAGACTATAATGGAAAGAAAGGCGGCAAACTCACAATTGGCGTAGATGTACTTCCACCAATTCCAAAAGACTCAACAGACCGCAACCGAACTTCTCCGTTTGCCTTTACCGGTAACCGCTTTGAGTTCCGTTCCGTAGGAAGCGCACTCTCAATCAGCGGCCCTAACACAATAATGAACGCAATTCTCGCCGATTCACTCCGCGCTTTTGCAGACGAACTGGAACAGTCAAAAAACTTTGACGAAGACCTACAGAAACTCATTAAGCGCGAAATCACAGCTCACTGGCGCATCCTTTTCAACGGAAACGGATACGGCCAGGAATGGATTGAAGAAGCAGAACGCCGCGGCCTCAAAAACTACCGCACAACACCAAAGGCAATCGAGCATTACATCGACCAGAAAAACATAGACCTCTTCACCCGCCTGGGTATTTACACCCCAGAAGAAATGAAGAGCCACTACGACATTAAGCTCGAAAAATACTGCCAGGTAATGAACATTGAATCAAACACAATGCTGGAGATGGTACATAAAGACATTATCCCGGCAGCCTTCAAATATCTGAACGTACTCGCAGACACCGAGTTCAAAATGCAGCGCGTATTCAATCTTTGTGATGCAGGCCTCAAGCTCATGGAAAAGCTCAATAATCTGGTTAACGACCTTTCCAATAAAGCAGACGTTCTTCTCGCAAAACACGAAGAAACCCGCGCAATTACAGACCTTATGCAGAGAGCCCACGCTTATGCAAAGGTTGTAATTCCTGCCATGGATGCCGTACGCGCCATAGCAGATCAGATTGAACCTCTTCTGGGCGAAGAATACAAGCCTTTCCCAAGCTACGAAGATTTGCTGTATAGTGTACAGTAAGTTTTTAAGCTTTTGGGCGCATCCGTCCGCCTTCGGCGGCCGGCCGGGCTTTTCGGGGCTACGGCATTCGCCTCCGACCACACCTGCGGTGTGTTTTCGCTACGCTCACCCCTACAATCCCTTGCGCGAGTTCCCAATAAAATAGCGTCTGAACCAAAATACCGACTATAACAACAAGAATTAGATTTTAGTCGGTGCTAAAATCACCTAAAAACAAAAAAGTCCCGACTAAACAGCCTTTTTCTCAAATTTAGTCGGAACAAAAATCGAGAATTCCATCTTTTTCAAACAAATTCAAATGATTAAATCTCTATTAACCTCGGAAAATTCCGACTAAAATCCTGTTTTCCGCAATTTAGTCGGACTAGTTAAACATACCCACCATTTTTCTTCCAACTAAATAATCATTTATATCAGTTTAGTCGGAAGTTATAACTTACCACCACTTAACAGGCAGACTCATTAAATTGAACCAAGATTTTAATAATTCTAAAAAATCATCATAAAGAACAATATGTAAAATAAGATATCCTGTTATACACGCAATTATAAACAATACAGCTTTCAAACGTACAACTTTCACTAAAAAGCCCATCGAAAACTGCATCGCAAGTAATATTAATAGAAGCAATATTGCAAATATAAGGAATTTTTCGGTTACAAGGAAAAAGTCTGCAACCAACATCACAAAAAGAAGAGCTGTAACAGCTTTTCGATTTTTTCGACAAGAAAGTGAAATAAAAATTTTCAAAATAAGATATAGACTTATCAATAGAATAAAAATGAAATTTCGTTTATCAATAATTTCTTGTGTAATTTCTCCAGATAAATCATAGTAAAACAATGAAAAAGTAAGTCCACTTATCGTAGCCGATACACCTCGCAGAAAATCTTTCATAAGCAACTGCGGTTTTACAAAAATCAAAATAGCAAACATCAATATCAAATCAGTACAGAAATCAACAATATGACGGAAAAATGAACCAACTTTATTTACTGTTTTAATGGCAGTACTTCTTGATTCTTCAGACTTTATTGTTTTTCCTTTAGAATCAACTTTTTCTTCTTTTCGCTTTCGTGCAGCCAACTTAATATCATAAAACTTTTTCTGAGTAATATTCTTTATATTTATAAAGAAATCTTTCATGGCCAGTAAAGTCAAAGGTAATGAATAACTGTCATCAGATTTTTCAAAACTTGAAGCATCAAAAGCATCTGCAAAATTTGATGCAATTGCACGTTCAAGGAGAACAACCTTTTCTTGAGAAATACCCGAATCAAAGCCAAATATAAAAAGCGTATTAGAGGTTCTCAACTGTATTTCTCTTTTTCCATCAGTTCTTGCCGCCACTTCAGTATCGCGGGCATCAGTACCAAGAAATCGCACTGTCTTTTTAGAGAGAAAATCAGAGTTACGAGGAACCCGCTCCTTAGTTGAATCATCTTTTTCTGTAGACTCAGCCATAGTCGGATAATTCCAGCCAAAACCTTCTTTTGTAATTACAAATCCATATCTTTCGAAAATTGGATATGTACTATCAGAAAACCAAACCGCCATCAAAATCTCATCATCTGGTGAAAGCTTGTACAGACTCTTAATTACCGCCTCTGAACTTTTTGTAAATGAAAGCTGAAAATGAAGTTTCTCTTTTGCCATATTATTTATATCCCGCCTCATAATAAAATAATGCATGTTTTATCTTTTCTGGTATATAAATTACTATAGATTTTTTTGAAGAGTAATCTGTTATTGTTTTACTCAAAACACTTGTAGTCATTCTTTTTTCTATTGAAGTTGGATTTATATTTCGATTAATAGCAATTTCTATTAGCTGTTCTGGAGTCTTATTCAAATAACTGCCTGAAAAATAATGCACAGTATAAGAAGTTACTTCATAATAATCATCTCCCAAATTCTTACAATGATATTCTTCAAGAAGAGTCGTTGTTCCCCATGAATAATTATGTCCTGTAGTTAGATAAAAGAAAACCGATTCATTTTCATCTGAGTGTTTACTTGAGGATACATAATCACAACTTATAAATAAAGCAGAAAAACATATAAACAAAAATATAAGCATTCTTTTATAATTCATTAATACCTCCAAATAAACAGATTTTTCAATCATTCTGGTAATATTATAACATGCAAATTTGATGCTACAAAACAAAAAAAATTAAGAATATCTCCCTACCGCAAATGTATAGAAACATTCTGTTTTTTATGCACATAATCTGATAATATTTTTAGATATGGCAGATACGGCTTTAATAATGCCATATTCTACGACAGGAGAATATTATGAAGAGATTTGACGGTTTCATGCATGGTGTGAATTTGGGAGGATGGTTTTCTCAGTGCAATCATACCGAAGAACGTTATGACAATTTTATTAAACAGGAAGATTTCAAAACTATAAAAGAATGGGGACTCGATCATATTCGTTTGCCAATTGATTACAACCTTGTTGAAACTGCTGATGGAACTCCAATTGAAAAGGGCTACGAAAGAATTTCTCAGGCAATCAGTTGGTGTAAAGATAATAAACTGAACATGATTCTTGATCTTCATAAGACTGCAGGATTTTCTTTTGACGCTGGTGAAAAGGAAGTTGGATTTTTTGACAGCACAGAACTTCAGGAACGCTTTTATAAACTTTGGGAAAATCTTGCACACCATTTTGCAACAGCTTTTGATGATGCTGATTATGGTAATGGTCAGCACGGCGAAATCTGCTTTGAACTTTTGAACGAAGTTACAGACCAGGCTTACTGCAAAAAATGGAATGCAATTGCCCGCACTTGCATTGAACGCATTCGCAAAATTGCACCTTCAACAAAGATTCTTGTAGGCAGCTACTGGAACAATTCGCTTGCCTCTGTAAAAGACCTCGACGAACCATATGACGAAAATACTGTTTATAACTTCCACTGTTATGAGCCTCTATTGTTTACTCACCAGGGAGCACCTTGGGTTGGAAAGAACATGAATCCTGATTTCCGATTCCCTCTTAAATCTAAGTTTGCCGATTATATTACAAAGACTTCAGAAAAGGTTGGACAGATTGGAACCGCATTCGGCGCTTTCTCTCCTGATGCAACAATTGATGTAAACTACTTTGAAACAATTTTTGCTGAAGCTGTAAAGATTGCAGAAGACCGCAATGTTTTACTTTATTGCGGTGAATATGGAGCAATTGACAAGGCCACCCCAGAAGATACTCTTGAATGGTACAAGCTGATTTCCACAGTTTTCAATAACCACGGAATCGGCCGCGCTGCCTGGTCTTTCCGCCAGATGGATTTTGGTTTGAGCGATGCCCGACTTGATGGAATTAGAAGTGAATTGATTAAGTATCTTTAATAAAACAGATGGGGATGACCAATAAGTATACTTCCTAGTGTCATTCCGAACTTGTTTCGGAATCTATAGAACTAGATGTAGTGTAGATGCTGAAACATAGGGAGCGACGGCGTAGCCGTCAAAATGCTCCAGTGGAGCATTTTGAGCGAGTCTCCGAGCAGCTGTGCTGCGAAGGG
>OCVV011333670.1_pt1 | contig 14922 bp, 13 predicted proteins | sample 1539721 | NCBI WGS metagenome assembly OCVV01 (sample SAMN02144230, study PRJEB22623) | gut metagenome | biome: sheep rumen | host: Ovis aries | place: New Zealand
TCGCCATTATCAACAGCCCCTTTTGAAGAAAGTGAGCTAGATAATACATAAATGAATGGATATAGACATGCAAGTGCAAATAATGTCAACAATACATATGAGAATATCTTAAATATTTTTTCTGTTCTGTCGAGTCTTTTCATCTGTCATCCTCCAATTAGAATAATGATGTAGATGATACACGTCTACTAATTGCGTTAGCTCCAAGAACTAACACCATCGCAATAATTGAGTTGAAAAGGTCTGCAACTACACCCATTTGCTGAATAATTTGCATTCCGGGTACAGATTCGCCTCTACCTGACATTCGATAAACTACAGTCGATACAACGTCGCCGGTTTCCCAAGCTGAAGTTGTGGTACCAATCAATAGAATTATCTTTTCATAACCTACATTCAAAATCTGACCAATACGCATAATCAACATAATTGTTAGTGTTGGGGCCATACCTGGCAATGTTACATAACGAATTTGTTGAGTCTTAGTAGCGCCATCGATTCTTGCAGCTTCATAGCTTGTTGGGGAAACAGCTAAGATTGCAGCAAAGTACACAATTGAACCATAACCGGCACCTTCCCAAATGCCTGAGACCTGGTAGATTGGTCTAAAGAATTTTGGATGAACCAGTACGGAGTGTATATCGCCTTTTAATGCTCCTGTTGCTTTCAATGCTGAATAAATAATACCTTGGGCACTATCACCGATTTCACCATTACACCACAATGTGATGATTGTTGTAACAACTACAGCTGAAACGAAGTGAGGTAGGTAAGCAGCAACTTGTAGGAAGCTTCTATAACCAGCAAGTTTGATTTCACTGAATAATAAAGCTAGGAAAATTGGAATTGGGAAGCCAAAAATTAGTCCATACATACTATTAACAAATGTGTTTCTAAATGCCCTCCAGAATTCTAATGATCCAGCACCTACGAAGATGTACTCAATCCACTCAACACCACACCATTGTGAATTGTAAAGATCATCAGCGGCTGAGCCCCATTTGAATCCATCAAGGATTCCGTAAATCGGCATGTACTTAAAGCAAATCAAGAACGCTAGCATTGGGATTAGTAAAACGTATAGACGCCAGTCTTTTGCAAGTGTTTGAAAGGTTCTCTTCCACTTGGTACGTTCTACTTCATCAATGACACGCTGATCAGATTTAAAAGTATTTTGCATACACACACCTTCCTTTTAAAGCGATTTTTCTTGCGAATCCTCTGTGCCTGAGTCTTCGCTTTTTGCAGTAAAAACTGAATCTTCAGAATCTTCAGGCTCTTCGATTCTGAAATTTCGATCCAATTCATCTAATTCTGCATTTAATTTATCATCAAGAAGCTTATCACGAACATTAGCTAAAACTCCCTGTGATCTAAGAATAAGACTTCCCACCACCATAGCAGCAAGTGAGAATAGATTTGATATGAAGCCTCCTTCTCCATAGGCACACAAATTATGTTTGAATGTACCTTTAGAATTGTTGACCACATATTCTATATAGCCCTGGTGAATTAAATCACCATGTGATGTTAACATTCTAAATACTAAAAGCTGCACAGTGTTATATAAAACATAATTCATTATGCATATACCAATTAATGCATAAATATTATGTACAACTTTCTTGGTAGTAAATTTTTTGAAAAATATTACATCAAATCCAACAAATACCATACCAATTATGATTGATACATATGCTTGCCAACCTGTGTAATTGAAATTATAAAAGGCTTTTAAGGTGTCAATATCGCCATTCATTCCGCCAATCATTGTTGATATAGCTAAAAACGGAATAGTTATTAAGCCCCATAAATTCCATCTGACTACTGCAAGAAATACTATGAATAAAGAAATAAAGGCTGTTGGAGTTGTATTTGCAAAAACCAATCCACCAAACCTAGCACATAGTCCCTCTAGCAAAGCCCCGATTATAGTCAGCATTGTCAAATCTATTGCCATATAACTCTTTATACTTCTTTTCACAATGCCCTCCTATACTAAAAACACAAATTACAGCCTAACAAGTCGAATAATAGCGTTTTCATAAGTTAATTTTAACATTTTGAGTTTTTTCAGTCAATATAAATATATTTATATTACCCCGTTTTTAGGAAAAAATAACACAATTCTACGCTCTCCTTGTAAAAGCGCACACGCTTTTTGACATTATTAATGCGTAAAAATGCCAAAGGTGTTGATTTTTAAAGATTTTTACTTATAATTTTATTGAAGGAGTTGATATAAAATGAACATTTATATTGACAATAATGACTCAATAAATGAAAAAATTGCTAATTCTAATGAAAATGATGTAATTTTTATAAAAAAAGGTGTTTATAAAGAGAAAATTATTATATATAAGAGTGATATAACAATTATTGGAGAAGGTGAGGATACAATTATTGAAAATATGGACTATTTTCATAAAATACTATCTGATCACAACGAATGTAATACATTTAGAACCTATACAGTTTATGTAAGTGGTAATAATGTAACTATAAAAAACCTGACAATAAAAAATAACAGCTTACCTTCTTCAAAATATGGACAGGCAATTGCCTTATATGTAGATGGAAATAATTTTCTAGCTGAAAACTTAAATATTGCAAGTGCACAAGACACATTGTTTTGTGGACCATTACCAATAGATTTAATAAAAAGATATCAAGGCTTTCTTCTCCCATCTCAGCTTAGTGGTAATAAATCAATGCAAAAATACCTAAATTGCAAAATATCTGGTGATGTAGATTTCATCTTTGGATGTGGCAGTGTATTATTTGATAAATGCGATATTATATCAATTGGTAATGGCTATTTAACAGCCCCTGCACATTATCAAGAGACTAATGTTGGATTTGTATTCAATGAATGCAACATCAAATCAAATGGTAAATATAATGTATATCTAGCAAGACCATGGAGAGATTATGGATATAGTGCATTTATAAACTGTAATTATAATGATAATATAAATCCTGAGGGCTTCTCAAAATGGCCAAATACTAATAGGCATGAGCATGCAAGATTTTATGAGTATAATAAAAACAAATACCAAAGAACTGATTTTTCAAAAGAATTAACTGCTTTAGAAGCAAAAAAGATATTAGATACATTTAAATAAACAAAATAAGAGGACTCACATCCTCTTATTTTGTTATTCATTATCAATCCAATATCTTTGTAAAAGCTCTCCATCAGAATCTATTATTTCATTTTCTAGTATCCCACCATTATTAATAATTGATTTAGCTGAGGCAATATTATCTTTATTACAAGTAATTAATACTTTTTTTATTCCTAACCTCTTACATTCTAATAATGCAAGTTCAATCATTTTTGTGGCATAGCCTTTTCTTCTTTCAGATGGTCTTATGCCATCTCCTATATGTCCGCCTTCTTTTAAAAGAAAGTCGTTTAATTCATGGCGAATATTTACAGCTCCTAACAATCTATTTCTATCAATATCTAATAAAAACCATACTGAATTAGGAACCAAATGCTTTCCTTTTTCAAGATTATCTAGGTAATAATCAAAATCATGATAATCATTTTTAAATATTGCCCATGGCGAATGATTGGTATGATTTATTTCCTGATCTAGCTTCCACTCATCAATCATTTCACCTAATTCTTTTTCATATTCTTTAGTCAGTTTTATTAATTTTACATTCATGTTATTCACTCCATTTTTTAAAATAAATAGCACCATTTGGTGCTAATTATTATTTCAAATTTAAGGTTGCAACAAGTTCAACATTAGGACATTGTGGAAACATATCTAGTGGTGTAATTGAGCTTACACTATATTTTTCACTTAGCTTATCTAAATTCTTAGCAAATGTTGCAGGGTTACATGATACATAAACAACTCTTTTAATATTTCTTGAAAGAATATTATTAACAAATTCATCAGTTAAACCAGTTCTAGGTGGATCTACTACTAATACATCCACCTCTTTAATCATATCCTTAAATACCTTTGCTGAATCACCCTGTAGGAATTCAGTATTTTTTATGCCATTTAATTTAGCATTTTCTTTAGCTAGCTCAATGGCAAATTTATCATATTCAATACCAATAACCTTTTTAGCTAGCTTAGCTAAATATAAAGATATTGAACCAACACCACAATATGCATCCACTACTACTTCCTGCTTAGATAGCTTACAAGCCTTTAAGATGATTGAATTCATCTTTGAAGCTTGATTTGTATTTAATTGGAAGAATGTAGTTGGCATTACTTTATATTTATATTCATCTAGATACATTTCTAGATATTCTTCCCCTTCTAAGAGTGTAGTATCCTCAGAGAAGATATTACCCTGCTTCAAGGTTGGATTATAATTCATATAAACACTTTTAACCTCAGGTATTGAAATAACCTTTTTAGCTAACTTATTGATTAAATTTGATTTTTCATAGCATACAAAGCATACCATCGCATCATTTTTAGAATTAACTCTAACTGAAACAAATCTTAAAATACCCCTTTTAATCTTTGGATTATATGAGCTAACAGAAAGCTCATCTGCAAATTTCAAGATTTTTTCATTAATTTCATTAATTAATTTATCATGGACTAAGCAATCTTTAATAAAAACATGATGATTAGTTCCACTTTTAATCATGCATAATTCTAGCTTATGATCCTTATTCATAGAAACAGGCAATATTGAACGATTACGATAATTATATTCTAAATCTGATTTAACTGTTTGTCTAATCTCAAATGAACGTGGGTTTAATTTAGTATATCTAGATATAGCCTCAATTACCATATCACGCTTGAAGTTACACATTGAATCATATTTGATATGCATTGTATTACATCCACCACATTCATTATAAAATGGGCATAATGGTTCTATTCTATCACTTGATTTATGTAATATTTCAAGGCTTTCAGCAAAAGCCATTTTATTTTCGACTCTACTAACTCTTACCTTATGTCCTTCTTTAGGAAGTGCATTATTAACAAAAATTGCTAATTTATTATAATAACCAATTCCTTCTCCATTTATTCCCAATCTTTTAATATCAAGAATAAATTCATCACCTATTTTCATTTTGCACCTCCACTACATAAAAGTAATTAAATTTAGAATATCCGCCATTATTACCACGGCAATATATTCCGTATTTACCACCAATCCATCTACCTGGAGTGGCAATAAACTCATATTTATAATATTTATTATTTATACCAAGTATATATTTATTTGGTTCTAAATATAACAAATTAAATATTATTTTATCATCATTATATTCTTCTTCATAAATGATTTCGTTTTCAGTATCACTAAAATTTCCTTTTATGATACGAACATAATATTTATTATTTTTATTAATAACATTTATAGAAGCATAATCCATGCCCATATAGCATAATCCTGTATCCTCACCATCATTTAAATGAAGATTGCAAGATGTCTTAACTTCAAATGATTTATAAATTAGCTTTGTTAAAAATGCATTTGGAAGTAAATCTAGCTTATTAACTGATTCATCATTTAATTTTGCATATAAAATTAGACCATTATCTAATTTATATAAATCATCTTTTTTATTGGCAGGTGTCTGCCACATTAATGATAATTTATCATCTTTAAAATCATCTGAAGAATCTATTTTATAATCAAAATTTGGATTTACAAAATAATCCCATTCATCAACTGGAGTGCCACCTAAAAGCTCATCCTTTACATTACCAATAATTGGCCAATCATTTATCCATTTTACAGGCTCAAGGTGCACAATTCTTCCATAGCATTTCAAATCCTGAAAATGATAAAATACATCCTTGCCACCTTCAAGGCTTACAAGCGCCCCTTGATGTGGGCCATTGATTTTAGAATCATTTTGAAGCATCACTATTTTTTGTTCATATGGGCCATAAATATTTTTACTTCTAAGTGCTACCTGCCAGCCAGTCTTTACGCTTCCAGCAGGAGCTAATATATAAAAATAATCATTACGCTTATAAAATTTAGGCCCTTCAATTGTTGGGGCTATGTTATGACCATCAAAAATTATTTTGTATTCTCCACTTATATTCTTCTTTAAATCCGAAGATACCTCATATAGCCCTAGCATAGAATTAAAGCCAATTCTACTTTTTGCAAATCCACAAACTAAATAGCATTTTCCATTATCCCAAATTGGACAAGGATCAATAATCCCTTTACCCTCAATTAGGCACCATGATTCAAATGCACCATTTTCAATATCATCAGTTTTATAAATATAAATGCCTTCATCTGGATATGGAACAATAATATAAAAATAGCCATCATGATATCTTATAGATGGTGCCCATACACCATCACCATGACATACATGATCAAATCTTTTAAATGGAATTTTATCATCTACATATCTTAATATTTTAAAATTAACTAAATCCTTACTTTTTAAAATAGGTAAGATAGGTGTGTGATTAAATGATGATGCAACAAGATAATAATTATCATTATATCTTATTACATCTGGATCACTATAATCAGATAAAATTATAGGGTTTTGATATTTCATAAAATCACCTGTTTGCGATACGCATTATATCATTGAATGTTATATAAACAAATAAAAGTAAAATTAAGATAAAGAATATATTATTAATCAAAGCCTCAACCTTCTTAGATGGCTTCTTCTTAGTTATTGCCTCAACTAATAAAAATACTATTCTACCACCATCTAGGGCAGGAATTGGAAGTAGGTTAACTATACCAATATTAACTGAAATCATAGCCATAAAGCTTAATAATGCTAAGAATCCCGCTCCAATATAATTTTTAATCATATCGAAGATACCAACAACTGATGATAAATTCTTAACGCCTACTTGTCTTACACCACTTGGTGCAATTAACAATTTTAATGTTCTAAAGATAAGTGTGAAATCATTCCAGAAGTTTACAAAAGCATTACCAATGCTACCAAAAAAATCAAAACGCATTGTTGGTGAAATACCAATCTTGTTTTGAATTGGCTCAATTCTTTGATTTTCAAGCACCTCTTGTGTATATGTTTCAATTACACCAGATTCTAATAATTTATAATCATTATTTTCTAAATGATAATATTTAAATTGAACCTTGGCAGCTGATGTTATTCCTTTAAAGATAGACATTAAATCTCCCCATGATGCAATTTCATGGTCAACAAAATCAACTTTGCCTTTAGCTTTATCAGTATCATCATATGTTACTGATATTTTAGAAAGTAGATCACCTGTTGCGATAATATTAGAATTTTTATCTTTATATCTATCCTTACTTACAGCACCAACCTCAAAGCCTGTATATGTATTGCTACCTATAGTTTTAGTAGTTTTTTTATATTCTTTTGCACCAATATTTGAAATACCAACAGATACAATATATGTATATGCTTCTATTTCAATACTTTTTTCTTCGCCATTTCTATTAACAGTGATATTTAGTGTTGTTTGATTGTTATCATAAGTTTTTTTAGCTTCCTTAGAAAAATCATCCCATGTTGTTACACTAACACCATTAACAAGTTTAATTTCATCACCAGCTTGTAATAAATTTGCTGCCGGTGCATCCTCTGTTGCAACTGAGCCTATTACAGTTGATGAATTATTAGGCACACCTGTAGCAAATGCTACAATTAAATAAATGATTAAGGCTAAAATGAAATTATTTAATGCACCACCAACTAATGTGATGAAACGCATCCATTTGCTTTTGGCATCAAATGAACGATCATATGGTTCTATTTGTAATGTCTTATTATGCTCAAAGACATATTTAGCATTATTTCTAACCTTATAAAATGTTGAATTAACTCCCTCATTTAATGTTATATAAAGCTCATTACCATCTTTACCAATTAAATCAGCAGATTCAACCTTACCTCTTATCATGGCATCTTTTTTCTCATCTAGGATAATTTCAATAACCTCATCACCCTCAACATTGATACCAATCTCATCGCCAACCTTAACTAAATCATCAGTTGCTTCCTCACCAGCCATAGCTACATAGCCACCGATTGGGATAGCTCTTATGCAAAATAAGGTTTCTTTAAATTGATGCTTATAAATAATTGGTCCCATACCAATTGAGAATTCATGGCATAATATTCCAGCCTTTTTAGCCCAGAACAAATGTCCAGCTTCATGGACAACAATTATAATACCAATGATTAATATAAAAGCAATTATTGATAATATTACTAGCCAAGGACCACTAATGGCTAAAAACATAATTAATCACCGAACTTTCGTAATATTTCATTATATATATTCTTACTTATATTTAAAATATTTTCTAAATTATATTCTATACCTTCATATTTTGAATCATAAATATATGAAGCTATTATTTCTTCTATTTGTAAAAATTCAATTTTATCATTTAAAAACAAATAAACTGCTGCCTCATTTGCCGCATTTAAAACTGCATAATATATGCCACCTTTTTTTGCAACAAAGTAGGCATATTCTAGGCATGGATATCTTTTAAATGATAATTCCTCTAAATGAAGTGTTAATCCAATCATAGAAAAATCTTTACCACAATTTAGATTTTCATGTCTTGGATATTTTAAGGCATACGAAATAGGAATATGCATATCAGCACTTCCTAAGGCAGCCTTAATTACTCCATCATTATATTCAACAAATGAGTGTATTATTGATTCCTTATGTAAAATAGTTTTTATTCTATCATAAGGTATATCAAATAAATAATGAGCTTCAATAACCTCAAAGCCCTTGTTCATCATAGTCGCACTATCGATTGTAATTTTGCTACCCATACTCCAATTTGGATGGTTCAAAGCCATCTCCTTTGTAACGCCTACTAATTCTTCTCTTTTTTTATCTCTAAATGACCCACCACTTGCAGTGATGATTAAATTCTTTACTTCTTTTTTATTCTCTCCGTGTAAACACTCTAAAATTGCAGAATGCTCTGAATCTATTGGAGTAAGTGCTACTTTATATTCATTTATTAAGCTCTTTATGATATCTCCTGCAACAACTAAGGTTTCCTTATTAGCAAGAGCTAAATTCTTTTTTACCTTAATTGCCTCAACTGTAGGCGCAAGGCCTGAGATACCTACAAGGGCATTAACAAATAATTCATCATCATATTTGTGATATCTTGCAACCTCAAGTAACCCTTCATCGCCATAACAAATAATTGGCTTATATGATAAATTAAACTCAACATGCTCTCTTAAAGAGATTATTTCAGGCTTAAATTCTTCACATAATTTCTTTGCAAGCTCCAAGTTTCTACCAAGTGTTAGGCCGACAACCTTAAATTCATTTTGATTTTCTCTAATTACATCAAGTGTTTGTGTACCAATTGATCCACAAGCACCAGCGATATATACATACCTCATAATTGATCACCTATTAAGCAATTGGGAATAGCATAATTTCCATGACTAGGAAAGCATAGAATACAGTTGATGCGAACATCAATGAATCAAATCTATCCAAAATACCACCATGTCCTGGAAAGATATTTGAATAATCCTTAACTCCAAAGTCTCTTTTTAGCTTTGAAGCAATTAAATCACCAATTTGTCCACATGCTGATAGGAATAATGTTAAAACAATTATAAAGAACACCTTACCAACTGTTGTGAAGTCTGCATAATTGAACAATCCATCAAAGAATTCCATCTCCACTCCACCATGGAAAAATGATGAATATTTAGGATAAAAGAATAATAATAGAACGCCTACTACAGTCGCAGTGGCAGTTCCACCTATTGCACCCTCCCATGATTTTTTAGGAGAAATTGTTGGTGCCATCTTATGCTTACCAAATGACAAGCCAAATACCAATGCAAAAACATCTGTAAGTGATATTACGATTGCAAGATATACAATAAAACGTACACCAAATTGACGCATCGCAGTCATTGATGCAACCGCAACACTGACATAGATTACCGCAATATATAATCTACCTAAATCTGAAACTGTAAAATCCTTTACAATTACAAGTGATGACATAAATATTATAAACGCAATAAAAATTCCAAACATTGGTGATAATTCTGCCATTGTTTTACCTGAATTAGGGTTAATTACAATATGTCCTAAAATTTTTACAACTAAAGAATCCTTACACTGTGGAATATAGTTAACAAATGATGCATATAAAATTAGCATTACCACAATAGAAATAATGCGCATTACAAGTGGTATTTTCTTTTCCTTGTCAAACATATGAATGAGCTCATACATCGCACCAACGCCCATCACTAGCATTAATACCTCATAGACTGGCTTACACTCTGGTACAATTAAAACTGGGGCAAGTATTGCTACTAATAATATTCCTGTTATTATTCGTTGTTTCATAATTAATCACCGTTTTCAAAAATATACATTATTATAACAAAAAATCTAGCATAATGCTAGATTATTTGTCTATTAGATAGTCATTAGATCTTTATTTTTCTTTTCTGTTCTTTCTTCTAATAATTTAGTTTTTTCATCAATTAGCTTTTGAACATTTTCAAGTTCTTCTTTTTCTTGGTCCTCTGGAAGAGAAGCCTTCTTAATTTCATCATTTAAATCTCTTCTGATGTTTCTAAGTGCTACCTTAGCATTTTCTTCCATCTTTCCAACTACTTTTATTAATTCTTTTCTTCTTTCCTCAGTCATCTTTGGTAGTATTAATCTAATACCAGCACCATCATTTTGAGGAGTTAATCCTAAATCTGATGCAAAGATTGCAGATTCAATTGCCTTAACTGATGATTTATCATAAGGCTTAATATATAACTGATTTGCCTCAGGAATAGTAATTGAAGATAATTGTTTAATTGGTGTTTGAACACCATAATAATCAATCATAATTGTATCAAGCAAGCTTGCGTTTGCTCTACCAGTTCTAACTGTTGATAATTCTCTTTCATAAGACTCAATAGTCTTATCCATTCTTTCTTCGCCTTCTAATAAGGTCATTTCTAATTCTTCCATTTTTTCCTCCTACTGTGTTACTCTAGTACCAATATCCTCACCAAGTACAACACGCTTGATGTTGCCTTTTGTGTTCATATTGAATACTACAAGTTCAATATTGTTATCTTTACATAGTGATGCGGCTGTTGAGTCCATTACCTGTAAATTATTTTTTAATATATCAGAGAATGTGATATGTTTATAAAGCTTAGCATCAGCATTAGTTCTAGGGTCCTTATCATAAACACCCTCAACCTTGTTTTTAGCCATTAAAACCTTCTCAGCACCAATTTCTGTGGCACGAAGAACACAAGCTGTATCTGTTGAAAAATATGGATTACCAATACCACCAACAAAAATACATACACGGCCTTTTTCTAGGTGTCTTATTGCACGTCTACGAATATATGGTTCAGCTACATTGTTACAAGGAACAGCTGTCATAACACGTGTTGGTACACCTGCTTTTTCAAGCGCATCTTGAATAGCAAGTCCATTCATAATTGTGGCTAACATTCCCATGTAATCTGCTTGAGCACGATCCATTCCAAGGCCTTCAGCAGTCTTACCTCTCCAAATGTTACCACCGCCAACGACAATGCCTACTTCAACTCCAAGATCATGAATTTCTTTGATTTCACTTGCGATTCCAAATACAGTTTTTGGATCAATTCCTGAAGCTGTTTCACCTTTTAAAGCTTCACCACTTAGTTTTAATAATACTCTTTTTAACATTTTAGCACCTCCGTTTTAAAAAATAAGGGGACATAAATATCCCCTATAATAACTACTTAAATTGAGCAGATTGAGCTGCAACTTCAGCGGCAAAATCAGATTCAACTTTTTCAATACCTTCACCAACTAAAAGGCGTACGAATGTTGTAACACTCATTTTGGCACCATTTAAGTAAGCCTCTACAGTTTGGTCAGGATTCTTTACGAAGCCTTGAGATAATAAACAAGTTTCCTTTAATGACTTTTCAAGTCTACCTGGAACGATTCTTTCTTCAACGATATTTTCAGGTTTTGGTTTATCTGATTCTTTATTTTCATTTAATGCAGCAGCAAGAATGACTTGTCTTTCAGATTCAACAACTGAAGTGGGAATATCATTTCTTGATACATACTTAGGATTTAATGCAGCAACTTGCATTGCAACATCCTTTGCAACTTCTTCATTAGAGCCCTTTAATACAGCAACAACAACGATGTGTCCACCCATATGCTTGTAAGCACCAAAGATTTCATCATCATTTTTATTTAATACTGTAACACGACGTAAAGATAGCTTTTCGCCGATAACTCCTGAAGCCTCAAGAATAACAGTCTCTAATGTTTTACCATTAGTTTCAACTTTTAAAGCTTCTTCATCATTAGTTGCATTTGAGTTAACTAAAATTTCACCAACTTTTGCAAGTAAATCAGTGAATTTAGCATTTTGAGCAACGAAATCAGTTTGGCTATTTAATTCAAATAATACAGCTTTGTTACCTTTAATTGCATAAGAACATAAGCCTTCAGCAGCTACTGCTGAACCTTTCTTAATTGCTTTTGCAATACCACGTTCACGTAACCAAGTTACGGCAGCATCCATATTGCCATCAGTTTCAACTAATGCTTTTTTGCAATCTAGCATACCTGCGCCTGTACTATCACGTAATTCTTTAATCATTTGTGCAGTTATATTAGCCATGATTTCCTCCAATTATTCTTCTGTTTTAGCTTCTGCTTCTTTTGCAGGTGCTTCTACAGTTTCAGTCTTTTTAGCTCTAGGCTTTCTAGCTGGTTTTTCTGCTTTTTCTTCTTCCTTTTCAGGTGCTTCTTCAGCTTTTGGAGCTTTCTTAGCTCTAGCAGGCTTTTCAGCTTTTTCTTCCTTTGCTGGTTTTTCTTTGTTGATTTCTTCAGTTAAGTTTACGTTCTCGGCACTATCATCGAACTTCTCAACTACACCACCATTAGCTTCGATTACTGCATTAGCCATTACCCATGTAACAAGTTTAACAGCTCTGATTGCATCATCATTTGCTGGGATTACGAAGTCAACATCATCTGGATCACAGTTAGTATCAACGATACCAAATACTGGGATATTTAACTTTCTTGCTTCTAAGATAGCATTTCTTTCTTTTCTAGGGTCAACAATGAATAAAGCATCAGGTAACTTCTTCATTTCTTTGATACCACATAAGAATTTTTCAAGCTTAGCTCTTTCAGCTAATAATTTGATAACTTCTTTCTTAGGAAGCTTTTCAAATTCGCCATCTTCTTCCATTTTGTATAAATCTTGTAATTTTTTGATTCTCTTTCTAATTGTTTTGAAGTTAGTAAGAGTACCACCTAACCATCTTTGGTTAACATAGAATTGGCCGCATCTTTCAGCCTCTTCCTTTACAGCTTCTTGAGCTTGTTTTTTAGTACCAACGAATAATACTCTACCTTCGTTTTGAACGATCTTAAGTAATTCTTGGTATGCGATTTCGATTTGACTTGCTGTCTTTTGTAAGTCAATGATATAGATTCCATTTCTAGATGCGAAAATGTATTTCTTCATCTTTGGATTCCATCTACGAGTTGCGTGTCCGAAATGAACACCAGACTCTAATAGTTGTTTTTTAGAAACTACTGCTTCTGACATTTTTTTCTTTTCCTCCATTTTATTTTTGTTACAACCTCTGCCACTTTCAAAATCCGCCTCCAACGAAATTCGCACACGACGGCCGACTCCAGTGACATGTGTATTTTAGTGCCTTTTGTATAATATCATAGATGATATTAATTTGCAACAAAAATTTTAAAAAGAAAAACGGATATAAAATCCGTTTAGCTTATTAATTTGATATTATTCTTCTCACTTACAAATTTTATGTAGTCATTTTTATGAAGTGGCTTAGAATAATAGAAGCCCTGAATATAGTCACAGCCATACTTTATAAATTGATTAACCTGTGATTCTGTTTCAGTACCCTCAACTACAATTTCACGCTTTAAATCCTTAATCATGTTGATTGTATTTTTAAGCACCTGCCCCATATTATCATCATCATAGCGGTCAACTAAGCTCTTATCAATTTTAACTATTTTAATTGGTAATTTAGAGAATCTATCAATATTAGAATAACCTGTTCCATAATCATCAAGAGAAAAATATACACCAAGCTCACGCATTTTTTCAATATTGTTATCAACGATTTGTAAATCTGCATCCATTGACTCAGTAAATTCCAAATTGATTTTTTCAGGTGCTACATTATATGCCTTAAGTAAATTCTTAACTCTTTGGTGAAGTGTTGGGTCAGAACAATCTACAAATGATAAATTAACCTCAATGTAATCAACACCAAGCTCTTTAAATTCAGAAGATGCAATAAATTTTATTACTTCCTCTAAAACAAAATTATCAATCGCTGTAATACGTCCACTCTTTTCGGCGTATTTTATGAATAAATCAGGTACGATAAAGCCATATTTTTTACTGTTTAATCTAACTAAAGCCTCAGCAGATGAGAACTTTTTTTTCTTAGTATTAAATATTGGCTGATAATATACCTCAAATTCATTATTTTTCAAGCCCTCGTCAATAATATTTTCGATATTATTTTCAATAATGAATCGCTTATCAACCTTCATTTTTTCCATCTCTATAAGGCTATTTACAAATTCAAACTTGCTGTGAATATTACTTAAAAATGCACTGAAGGCTGAAATATTTTCAAAATCCTTTGTTACATTTGAAACACACAAAAATACTCTAGGACGAAAATCAATTTTCACACTAAATAATTCATCAAAATCATTTTTAATTCTATTAGCTACTTGAAGTGCCTGCCCATAGGATGTAAATATTCCAGCATACATACCTTCATCAAGTGAATATGTCGAATATTTTGAATCGATATCACGATACCTTTTATCAAATATATCACACATATGCTGAACATATTTTTTTGTGCTTTCATAGCTTAAT
>OCVV011350146.1_pt1 | contig 14919 bp, 23 predicted proteins | sample 1539721 | NCBI WGS metagenome assembly OCVV01 (sample SAMN02144230, study PRJEB22623) | gut metagenome | biome: sheep rumen | host: Ovis aries | place: New Zealand
TGCGATGGCCCGCTACGGCCGCCTCTATTCCCTTGTACAACGACGCCTTGGTGACGTCCAGGAGCTTCCGGGTCTCCGCATCCACCTCCCCTACCGGGAAAGTGTACGCGGAATCACCGTTCCACCCCTGATACAGGGTGCCGCAATCTACGGACACGATGTCGCCCTCCTTGAGGACATAGTCCGACGGAAAACCGTGGACGACGACATCGTTGACCGAGATGCAGAGCGCCGAAGGGAAGCCATCGAAGCCCTTGAAGCTGGGGATTGCTCCGTGATCACGGATAAAGGTCTCCGCCACCCTGTCCAACTCGCGAGTTGTCACACCCGGGGCGACGATCTTACCAACCTCGGCCAGTGTCCTTGACACCAGGTCACCGTTGATTCTCAGGAGCTCGATTTCCTCTGCTGACTTAGGCTTTAACATACTTTCTTTCCTTCAAAACTTCAAATATTACATACCGGAACGACCCGTAAGCCGGCCGGTCTTCATCAGTCCGTCATAATGACGCATAAGGAGATACCCCTCGATCTGCTGGAGCGTATCAAGCACCACGCCGACGGTGATCAACAGCGAAGTACCGCCGAAGAAGCTGGCGAACTGGTTGTTGATGCCGAACCAGCGGGCGAACGCCGGCAGGATGGCGATGATGGCGAGGAAGATGGAACCGGGGAGCGTCACCTTGGACATAATGTCGTCCAGATACTCCACAGTCTTCTTGCCGGGCTTCACGCCGGGGATGAATCCGCCTTCCTTCTTCATATGCTCGGCCATCATCGTCGGGTTGACGGTAACTGCCGTGTAGAAGTAGGTGAAGATCACCACGAGGATGCCGAAGACGAGATTGTACCAGAAGCCGGTATAATCGCTCATCACAGAGGCGAATCCACGCGTGGCCTCCCAGCGGGAGAACAAGATAGGGAACATCATCAGCGCCTGGGCGAAGATGATCGGCATAACGCCGGCCGCATTGATCTTGAGCGGAATATACTGACGGACACCACCGTACTGACGGTTGCCGATCACCCGCTTGGCGTACTGCACGGGAACCCGGCGGACAGCCTGGACGAGGGCGATGGCGGCAATCAGGACGAAGAACCAGACCACGAACTCCACAACCAGCAGAAGCGGGCCGCCGACACCGTTGCCGGTGAGTTTGGCGCCGATCTCAGCCACGAGGGCGTAAGGCAGGCGGGCGACGATACCGATCATAATGATGATGGAGATACCGTTTCCGATACCGCGGTCCGTAATCCGCTCACCGAGCCACATCACGAACATCGATCCCGACATCAGGATGACGGTAGAGATCAAGTTGAACATAAAGCCGCTCCAAGGGGCGATGACCGCATTGGCCGGAATCATACCGGTCACATAGGCCGGACCCTGGATACAGAGAATCAGAATGGTAAGATACCTCGTGATCTGATTCATCTTTCTGCGGCCGCTTTCGCCTTCCTGCTGGAGTTTCCGGAAGTAAGGCACAAAGATGCCGAGAAGCTGAACCACGATGGATGCCGAGATGTACGGCATCACACCGAGGGCAAAGATGGAAGCGTTGCCGAATGCGCCGCCGGAGAACATATTCAGGAGGCCGACAAGACCTTCCTGGGTGCTGCTCTGCAGATCGGCGAGACGGCCGGGATCTATGCCCGGGAGTACGATAAAGCATCCCAGGCGATAGATCAGCACCAACAGGATCGTGTAACCGATCCGGGTCCGGAGCTCTTCAATCTTATAGATATTCTTGATTGTCTGAATAAACTTTTTCATCGTTTATTATTCGATTACAGTGGTTTTTCCGCCGGCGGCTTCAATCTTGGAAACAGCCGTAGCAGAGAACTTGTGCGCGGTGACTTCGATGGCGGCGGTGAGTTCACCGTTGCCAAGAACCTTCACCAGCTCCCCGGCCTTCACGAGACCCGCAGCGATGAGCGCCTCGACGTCAAAAACCTTGACACCGGTCTGCTCAAACTGGGCCTGGAGGGCGGAAAGATTGACGGGATGGTATTCCACCCGGGTGGGATTCTTGAAGCCGAACTTCGGCAGACGGCGCTGGATAGGCATCTGGCCGCCTTCGTAACCGATCTTGTGCTCGTAACCGGCACGGGCCTGGGCGCCCTTGGTACCGCGGGTGGCAGTGCCGCCCTTACCGGAACCCTGGCCGCGACCGACCCTCTTGCTGTTGTGGGTGGAACCCTTAGCGGGTTTGAGATTTTCAAGTTTCATCGTCATTTCCTCCTTAATCGATTTCCTCAACCTTCACGAGGTGATGAACCTTCTCGAGCCGGCCGAGCGTAATGGGGGTCTTCTCGACCTCTACTGTCTGATGCATCCTGCGGAGTCCGAGGGCGCGGAGATTCTCAATCTGACGGCGGGTTTCGCCGTTCTTGCTGACCACTTGGGTAATTTTGAGCTTTGCCATATCCGTTTCCTTTTATCCGTTAAACACTTTGTTCATAGCGATGCCGCGGAGTCCGGCAACGGTGTAAGCGTCCCGCATCTCGGTCAGGGCGGCGATGGTCGCCTTCACGAGGTTGTGAGGGTTGGAAGAACCCTTGCTCTTGGCGAGGACGTTCTGCACACCGGCAGACTCGAACACGGCACGCATAGCGCCGCCGGCCTTGACACCGGTACCGGGAGCAGCGGGTTTCATAAACACGCGGGCTCCGCCGAAGCTGGCCTCCTGCTCGTGAGGGATGGTGGTGTTGATGATGGGAACCTTCACCAGGTTCTTCTTGGCATCCTCCACACCCTTGGCGATGGCGGCGGTAACTTCATTGGCCTTTCCAAGACCATAGCCTACGACACCGTTCTCGTCACCGACGACAACGATGGCGGCGAAGCGGAAGTGACGGCCACCCTTGGTCACCTTGGTAACCCTGTTGATGGCTACGAGCCTGTCCTTCAGATCCAGGTCAGACGTCTTTACTCTTTTTACGTTTGAATTTGCCATAGTCTCTTATCAATTAGAAATCAAGGCCGCCTTCACGGGCAGCGTCTGCCAAACTTTTCACTCTGCCGTGGAAGAGGTAACCGCCACGGTCGAACGCGACCTTCGCGATTCCCGCCTCTTTGGCGCGCTCCGCAATCGCCTTACCGACGATGGCGGCCGCCTCGATACCGCTCTTGCCTTTGCACTCGGCGGCGAGGGCCTTGTCATTGGATGATGCGGCGACAAGGGTCTTGCCCTCGAGGTCGTTGATCACCTGGACATAAATCTGCTTGTTGCTGCGGAAAACAACCATACGAGGCCTCTCGGCAGTACCGTTGACGCTTTTGCGGATGCGATAATGGATCCGTTTCCTTCTTGCAATTCTACTTAATGCCATAATTTGAGTCCTCCTAATTATTTAGCCGCCGCAGTCTTGCCGGCCTTGCGACGCAGGGTCTCGCCGACGAACTTGATACCCTTGCCCTTATAAGGCTCAGGACGACGGAATGAACGTATCTTGGCCGCGACCTGGCCGACCAGCTGCTTGTCGATGCTCTTGAGCACCAGAAGCGGGTTTTCACCCTTGCGCACCTGGGGGGTCTCGGCGGTGATCTCCTTAGGAAGGAGAATCTGGATGTCGTGGGAATATCCCAGCGAGAGGGTCAGCATCTGACCCTGGGCGGCGACGCGGTAACCCACGCCGACGAATTCCTGCTTGATGGTGAAGCCCTCGGAAACGCCAACCACCATATTGTGGACGAGCGCCCGGTAGAGGCCGTGCATCGAGCGGAAACGCGGAAGGTCGCTCGGACGGGTGAACTTTATCTCATTTCCCTCAACGGTGACGGTGATATCCGGATCTACCTTCTGGCAGAGCTCACCGAGGGGGCCTTTCACCTTCACCACGTTGCCGTCAAGGACCTGGACGGTCACTCCGGCCGGAAGGTTTACAGGTAATTTACCGATTCGTGACATAATGTATTCTCTATTTTAGTAAACATAACATATTACCTCACCGCCGACGCCCAGCTCTTTGGCCTCTTTGTCGGTGATGACGCCCTTGGACGTGGAGAGAATCGCAATGCCGAGACCGTTCAGGACGCGGGGCATATTCTTCACGTCGGCATATTTCCGCAGACCGGGAGTAGAGATGCGGACGATCTTCTTGACGGCCGCCGTCTTGGTCTGGGGATGATACTTGAGCGCGATTTTGATGGTGTTAACCGGTGTACCCTCAACTACCTTGTAGCTGAGAATGTAACCCTTCTCGAAGAGGATCTTGGTGAGGGCGACCTTCATATTGGAGGAAGGGACCTCGACGATCTTCTTGCCCGCCAGATAGGCGTTGCGGATTCGAGTCAGGTAATCTGCAATGGGATCAGTCATTTTTTTGTCTTTTTTGTGGACCGGCGCCGCAGCGCCCGATATCCGATTGTTAATTAAGGTATTAGATTCCGGAAGGTCCGGAATGATGTTTTATTACCAGGAGGCTTTCTTCACTCCGGGGATCAGACCGGCGGAGGCCATCTCACGGAACTGAATACGGCTGAGGCCGAAATCCCTCATATACCCCTTGGGACGACCGGTGATGGAGCAACGGTTGTGAAGGCGTACAGGGCTCGCATTCTTAGGAAGCTTGTCCAGAGCGGCATAGTCACCGGCCTCTTTCAGAGCCTGCCTCTTGGCTGCATACTTGGCAACCAGTTTCGCGCGCTTGACCTCGCGGGCTTTCATTGATTCTTTTGCCATCTTGTATCAATTAATTGTTATGTTTCTTGAACGGAAGGCCGAACTCCTTGAGCAGCGCGTGGCACTCCTCGTCGGTCTTGGCGGTCGTAACGAACGTAATCTCAATACCGTGGATGCGGGGGTTCTTGTCGATCTCGATCTCGGGGAAGATAATCTGCTCCTTGATACCGAGGGTGTAGTTACCCTGGCCGTCCATCTTCTCGGCGATACCGTTGAAGTCGCGGATACGCGGGAGAGCGACACGGATCAGACGCTCGAGGAACTCGTACATCTTGACGTCGCGAAGGGTCACCTTGGCACCGATGGCCATACCCTTACGGAGTTTGAAGTTGGAGATATCCTTCCGGGAGGAAGTGATGACCGCCTTCTGACCGGCGATGATGGAAAGCTCCTCAGCGGACTCCTCCACCATTTTGTGATCCTGGGTGGCCTTGCCGACGCCCTCGTTGAGGGTAATCTTCACGAGGCGGGGAACCTGCATCACGGTCGTATAGGAGAACTGCTTCATCAGAGCGGGAACGATCTCCTCCTTGTACACCTTCTTCAGCGAAGGGACATATCCTGCGGGAAGCGCCTGGGCCTCTGCGGGTTTGTTGCTTTTCTTTGCCATAATTACTTGATCTCCTCTCCGGATTTACGGGCATAACGGATCTTCTTCCCATCCTCGACCTTGTAGCCGACCTTGACCGGCTTGCCGGTGGAGTCCATCAGCTGGACATTGGAAATATGGATTCCTGCCTCACGTTTAACAATAGCGCCCTGGGGATGCTGAGAATTGGGTTTGGTATGCTTCGAGATAATATTGACGCCTTCCACGATCACGCGGTCCTTGTCACGGAGCACCTCGAGAACCTTTCCGGTCTTGCCTTTGTCGTTGCCGGCATTGACGAAAACGGTGTCGCCTTTCTTGATGTGTAACTTTTTCATAATCTCTGCTTGCTTTAAAGGACCTCCGGTGCCAGTGAAACGATCTTCATATAATTCTCGCGAAGCTCACGGGCGACGGGACCGAAAATACGGGTACCGCGAAGCTCGCCGGCATTGTTGAGGAGGACGCAGGCGTTGTCATCGAAACGGATGTAGCTTCCGTCCGCCCTGCGGATTTCTTTCTTGGTGCGCACGATAACGGCCTTGGAGACGGTGCCCTTCTTGGCGTCGGCTCCGGGGATGGCGCTCTTGATGGTGACGACGATCTTGTCGCCGACACTCGCATAACGATGGTGGGTACCTCCAAGCACGCGGATGCAAAGGACTTCCTTAGCACCGCTGTTGTCGGCTACCTGCAAACGTGTTTCCTGCTGTATCATAATACTTTATTTGGCTTTTTCTACGATTTCAACTAATCTCCACCGCTTGGTCTTGCTCAGCGGACGGGTCTCCATAATGCGGACGGTATCGCCCTCTCCGCACTCGTTCTTGTCGTCCTGCGCAGTGAATTTGGTGGTCTTCTTGACGAATTTGCCGTACAGGGGGTGCTTCTCGCGGCTCTCGACAGCGACGATGATGGTCTTGTCGTTCTTGGCGCTCACGACGACGCCCTGCCTTTCCTTACGAAGATTTCTTTCCATAACTTACTGATTACTGCTGATTTTCTTTCTCCGCAAGAATCGTGATCATACGAGCGATATCCTGACGGGTCTTCTTGAACTTGGACGTATCCTCCAGCGGAGAGATAGCGTGATTAAGCTTCATCGTATCGAGGTTGTTCTTCTCGATGGCAATGCGGTCGCGCAGATCGGCGATCGACATTTCTCTGACTTCTGATACTTTCATTTCGTTTCCTCCACTGAATTATTCTTCAACATAATCCCTGCGGACCACGAACTTGGTGGCGACGGGAAGTTTGTGAGCGGCCAGGCGCATAGCCTCCTTGGCGACGGCGAGGGATACGCCCTCAGCCTCGAAGAGGATACGACCGGGAGTAACAGGGGCTACGAATCCCTGAGGATCGCCCTTACCTTTACCCATACGGGTATCGAGCGGCTTCTTGGTGAAAGGCTTGACAGGGAATATCCTGATCCAGATCTGGCCTTCACGGTTCATACGGCGCGAAATAGCCTGACGGGCAGCCTCTATCTGCTGAGCAGTAAGCCAACAATTCTCGAGGGTTTTGATACCGAAAGAGCCGAATGCAAGCTGGTTACCCCTGCCGGAGTTCCCCTTCATACGGTTCTTCTGTTCCCTTCTGTACTTTGTTCTCTTAGGTTGTAACATTGCTGCAAAACTTTAAAAATTTCCTTTTTATTCCCTAAGTCATTGAGGATTAGCTGGTTGGGCATACTTCACCTCAAATTGGGATTGCAAAGTTACACAATTTTTCCGAAAAACAAATCATTTTTCAAAAAAAATTTTACAATTTTCGACCGGCGTTTTTAACACCTACCTCTCCGCTTTTCAATCACTTACACCCATCGGCAAAAAATTTTTCACTTCATTTTCGACCGGAGGCGTCCGACCCGGTCTCCCAGGAGCCAAAAACCCGAAGGCCGCCGCCGCGGAAGCCGGAAGAAGGAAATTATGGATTTTTATGTAAATTTGCGGACTGTGAAGACGGTATGCCGCATACGCCGGATGGCGGGAATCGTGCTGCTTCTGCTACTTACGGCGGCGGAGGGAGCGGCGCAGAACCATATCCAGCGGGCGATGCAGCGGGCCCGGCAGCAGCGGGAGGCGATGGCGAGCCGCGAGATCTTCAACGACCGGGGCTCCGGGAAGGGCGGATTCCTCACCTACCGGGTCGAGAACGGCGATACCGTGTACCTTGACACCATCGACCCCGTATGGATCTTCGCGCACGGGAAAAAGAAAAAGGACTGGCGCAAATATTACCGCCTGGTCTATAACTTCGCCAAGGTCTACCCCTTTGCCCTGGCCGCCGCGGAGGTGGACCGGCTGGCCGACAGCACCATCCGGGCGGACAACCTGACCCGGATCCAGCGGGACAGATTCGTCGGCGCCGTCCAGAAGCAGCTCTTCAAGGATTTCGAGAAAACGGCCCGCAATATGACCATCTCCCAGGGCGCCCTGATGCTCAAGCTCATCGACCGGGAGAGCGATAAGACCGGCTACGACATCATCAAGGGCTACAAGAGCGGCATTGCCGCCGGATTCTGGCAGGGAATCGCCAAAATGTTCGACAATTCGCTGAAATCCGAATATGACGCCGAAGGAGACGACCGGGACATCGAAGACCTCGTACAGAAATGGGAGGACGGAACCTTCCCCGCCCTGTACTGGTCCATCTTCTACGAGAAACCGCCCGAAGTCCCCATTCCGGAGCACTACCTCAAAGGAGACCTCGGCGTAGATATCAAATTCAAACAGAAGAAAAAGAAACGCCGCTGACGCCCTATTCCCCGGCGGGTATCCAACGGCCTTCAGCGGCATCGTAGCAGAGTCCTGCGGAGCCTTCCATCCAGTCACCGAGGATCATCAGCCTACCTCCGGACGGGAGCGGCTGATCGACCCGGCAGTGGTAATGTCCGAAGAGAAAGACATCGACGGGAGACTCCCCTGCACCGGCACGGGCGGCCTGGAAGTCCTCACAGAAACGCCACAGGGGTTCCGATTCCCCTTTGAAGACATATTTTCCGCCCCGGGCGAGACGGTTGCGGCGCGACCAGCCGTTGCCGAGGGCGAACGCGATGCGGGGATGGAGCGAAGAAAAGAGAATCTGCAGGAAACGGCAGTGGAATATCGCCCTGAGTACCTTGTAGCCGCCTTTGACGGGGCCGAGGCCGTCGCCGTGCCCCATACAGACGGTCAATCCGCCGATGCCGGCGACACAGGGCTGCGTCAGCCGGACCATCCCCAGTTCCTCAAAATAGCGGTAGGTCCAGACATCGTGGTTTCCCTGGAAGAAATACACCTTGACGCCCGCATCCATCAGGTCCGTCAGGGCGGCAAAAACCCGGACATAGCCCTTGGGGACCACATCCCGGTATTCGTACCAGAAGTCCCAGATATCGCCCAGCAGGTATAGTGCTTCCGTCCTCTCCGCAGGAATTCCTTTCAGGAAAGCGACGAAGCGGGCCTCGCGGGCAGCCGGATCCTTCACCTGCAAACCCAGGTGCACATCCGCGGCGAAAAATGTCAAAGGACGCGTCATCAGCCCAGAATGAAGATGAGCAGTGAAACGATGACGCAGTACAGGGCGAACCACATCAGCTTGGCCTTCTTGACAATGGCGATCATCACCTTGCAGGCGAAGAAGCCGGAAGCAAAGGCGGCGAGGAAGCCCAACGCCAGTGCAAGCGGCCCGACGCCGGCGCCGAAGGCGGCGTGACCCGTCGCCATCTTCAGAAGCTCCAGCGATTGCTCCCCGATAATCGGGACCAGCACCATCAGGAAGGAAAACTGGGCCATATCGGTGCGCTTGGCGCCGCAGAGCAGACCGGTCGAGATGGTCGATCCGCTCCGGGACACGCCCGGAATGACGGCAAAGGCCTGGGCCAGTCCCACGACGAACGCCTGAGAGTAAGAAATCCCGTTCCGGGCATCCTTGGCCACGGGAACTTTGAACCAGCGCCCGGCGCCGTCCGAGACGAGCAGCAGCGCCGCCGTGATGCACAGCCCGACGGCGACACTCCGCAGACTGCCTTCAAACAGCGCATCGACCTGATCTTTCAGGAGAAAACCCACCAAGGCAACGGGAATCAGCGACACCAGGATCTTGCAGACATAGTCGGTCTCATCGTTGTACCGGAACTTGAAAAGGCCCTTGAGAAGCTTCCAGATCACGCCCCAGAAGACAACGATGGTCGCCAGGACCGTCGCAAAATGCACCGTAACGGTAAAATCCAGGAAACCTTCCGCATCCACCCCCAGCAGTTCCTTGAAAAACATCAGATGCCCGCTCGAGGAGACGGGCAGGAATTCCGTCAGTCCCTGGACAATGCCCAGAAGAATCGCCTGCCACCAGCTCATCACTCACCCTTTTTGGTCCGTCCGCCCATAATGGCTGCAATCACCACTACGATCCCGCACACGATCACGAGCGGGGCCGCGACCAGGCGGCGGAAGTCAAACATTGCGTAATTGAACACGGCCGGATCGTCACTGCCGCCGCCCGTGAGCAGAATCAGCCCGGAGACCATCACCAGGATCCCGACAATCATCAGCCGGAGTCCCTTGGCGCTTACCGCCATCTTCCCCTCTTCGTTATTTTTCTTTTTTTCCATATCTTACGAATACAATTCTTCCTTATCCATATCGACCATACGGCTGACGACGATAGAAGCGCTGACCGCACAAAGCAAAATCCCCGATAGCAGGACAATGCCCGCCGTTACGGCAAGCAGCTCCCGCGGGAATATGGCCGCGGCGCCCGGAAACTCCCGGTCCAGCAAGTACAGCCCGCCGGCGAGAACCCCGAGTGCGAGGGCCGCAGCGACAATTCCCTGTACGACGCTCCGCCCCACGAAAGGCCGCAGGATGAACCCTTTGGTCGCCCCTACCAGCCGCATCGTATGCACGGAAAAACGCTTGGAGAATACAGAAAGCCGGACGGTATTGCCGATCAATACGACGGAGATGAACAGCAGGACGGCGATCAGCGCAAGGGCCAGCAGCGTCAGCTTGCCGAGGTGGGCGTTGAGCGTATCGACCAGATTCTCCTGATACACGACCTCATCCACCAGCGGGGAGGCTTCCAACAGGCTTTTGACCATCTTGAGACTGTCTTCCGAGACATAAGCCGCATCGAGCGTCAGGTCCAGGGACATCGGCACGGGAGCGGAGACGAAGGCGTCCATAAAGTCCTCCCCCAGCATCCGGGCCATCTGCTCGACGCCTTGCTCCTTGGAGACATAGGTCGAAGTCTTGACATAAGGCAGCTGCTCCAGCCGGTCGCGGTAGGAAAGCACATCCGCTTCCGGGACGTCCGCCATAATGACGGAGACCGTCACATTCTCCTTGAAATAGTCCGAAACGCGGCCCGCATTGAGCAGCACCAGGGACGCCGCACCGACGAGCACCAGCACCAGGGAAATGCTGACGACCGTCGAAATCCAGGCGCTGGAGAGGCGTCTGCGCAGGGTTTTGTTCTCTTTTCTATGCGTTATCATGGCCGAAAAATCGTTCAAAGTTAATCATTTTTGCCATTTTTTCGTTATCTTTGTACGATAAAAAGATTTAATATGGATAATTCCGTACAAAAAGTTCTGTTTGTCAATTCAGAGATCTATCCGTATCTCCCTGAGACCGCCATTTCCAAGATCGGCCGTTACCTTCCCCAGGGTATTCAGGAAAACAAAAAGGAAATCCGCGCCTTTATGCCCCGCTACGGCTGCATCAATGAGCGCACCAACCAGCTCCACGAGGTTATCCGCCTCTCCGGAATGAACATCATCATCGGAGACATCGACCGCCCCCTGGTCATCAAGGTCGCTTCCATTTCCGCAGCCAGGATCCAGGTCTATTTCATCGACAACGAAGACTACTTCAAGCGCAAGCAGATCTTCCGGGACGCCGACGGCAAATTCTTCAAGGACAACGGCGAGCGCGCCATCTTCTTCGCCCGCGGCGTTATGGAGACGGTCAAGAAGCTCCGCTGGGCTCCGGATGTCATCCATTGCCACGGCTGGATCTCCCACCTGCTGCCGCTCTACTTGAAGAAGGCATACAAGGACGACCCCATCTTCTCGGGCAGCAAGATCGTCCTCTCCCTGTACGGAGACACCCCGGAGGAGAAATTCGGCAAAGACTTCCACCAGAATGTCCTGTTCGGAGCCATCAAGCCCAAAGACACCCTGCTGAGCCCCGATGCGGGCGGACTGGATCTCGCGCGGGTCGCGGTCCGTTACTCCGACGGCATCATTATGGGGTCCGACGACGTGCACCCCGACCTGGTCCGCTTCGCCGGAAGGATGGGCGTTCCTATTCTGCCTTACGATGCAGCCTCCTTCGAGGACGGCAGCTACATACAGGCCTACAACGCATTTTACGACAAGTTATAAAATGACCCTTCATCGATTCCCGCTGGTTGCGCTGGTTGCATCGATCCTGTTCTCCGCGTGCGTCAAGGTAAACGGAGAACTGGGCTCGAACTTCATTCCCACCAACCAGCAGTACGACATCTATACCCTCGACATTCCCTTGACGGAAACGCAGCTCCAGATGGCCGACAGCCTCGCCGGCTTCTCCAGTTCGCGCATCACCGTCGGCGCTATCCGGGACGAAGTGTTCGGCGACACGGAACGCGGCTCGGCATTCACGCTGATCCCCGCGCTGGATACGCTCGATTTCGGAGAGGAGACCACCATTGACGGAGTCAAATATCCGCAGGTGAAGCGTTTCCACATCGCATTCGCGGCCGACACCATTTCGACGCCGTCCGGCGACAGGGACCGCTACATCCTTCAGAATATCGATGTCTTCCCCCTGACCGAGCCGCTCAAATCCGCCGGCCGGGGAACCAATGACCAGGTCAAGTTCGACGAATCCCGGCGGATTTCCGACGGCATCCCCGTTTACGCCGGCTCGGATTCCCTGAGTTTCGACTTCTCGAAAGAATTCGCCGAGGACTATGTCAAAGGGATCCGCGAGATTGCACGCGACGGGAAGATCCTCATCACCCGTGACGGAGCCCAGCCCGGCGACACCGTCTCAATGGAGGACTACACCACCCGGCTGCCCGGAGTCTATCTCCGCGTCAAGCCCTCCGGGACGGGCGGTCGCATCAATATGTTCAAGCTCTCCTGCCTGACGCTCGTCCAGGCCAACAATACCACATACTACGAACGCAACGCCAATGTCGCCACGCTTCGGATCAAGGGCGTGTACAACGGCGCCGTCAAGGATACCGCCTTCCTGTTCATCCCCGGCGAGGTCGGTTTCGTCGATGAGATCGCCGCTATGATGAATATGACGAAGTTCGCCCAGTATGCGTTCAATTACACCGGACACGCGACCCGGGACCGGGCAGGTACGGCCAAGAGCGACCTGCTGGTGGAAGGCGGCGGTGGACTCAAACCTGTCATCCAGGCTTCCGAGATGCGGGAGAAGGTCCGTCAGGCCATCCTGGAAAAAGGCGGTAACCCCGACAAGGCGGTCATCAACCTGGCGACGGTCTATCTGCCCTTCAAGGAGCCCGCGGATTACCGCGACCTGGACCTCTATCCGACGACGCTGAGCCCGACCCTGATGATCGAGGACGAGGACGATGGAAGCATCTCCTTCAAAGGCCTCGCCGATGCGGCCGCCACGGTGGAGAACCAGGGAGAAATCAACCGTTCCCTGCTCCGCTACCAGCCCGACATCACCTGGCATCTGCAGAATGTCATCCGCCTGAAAGACGACGCGCTGGACAAGATCCACAACTATGACATCTGGCTCTTCGCCCTCCACAACGAGATCGTAGAATCCGCCAACACCTCCTCCTACGACCAGCAGTATCTCCAGCAGATGCTCTACTACAATTACCTCAACAATATGTACGGAGGGTACGGCTACGGCGGTTACGGCGGCTATGGATACGGCTATGGCGGTTACGGCTACGGCTACGACAGCTACGGATATTCCAACTACTACAACATGATGCTCCTCAACGCCATGTACTCCAATTCCGGGAATACTTCGACGACGACGCCCACCCTCGACAAGGACCGCTACTACAAGTGCATCCTCAACGGGCCGGACGCAGAGGACGCGCCGCACCTGACGGTGACTTACGGGATTCCGAAGGAATAGATTCCCGGCACAGGTCCGGAAATGACAAACGGCGGCCCCAAGGGGTCGCCGTTTGTTGTATAATCCGTTCTGATTATTCTCCGAGTTTCTCCTCTACCTTCGCGATAGCGTCGGCGACGGTAGCGATGTTGCTGGTCTCCTCATCGGGAATCTTGATGCCGAAAACCTTCTCGAATTCCATCAAAAGCTCGACGGTATCCAGGGAGTCAGCGCCAAGGTCATTGGTGAAGCTGGCGGTCTCGGTCACTTCGGACTCTCCAACGCCCAATTTGTCAACGATGATGTCTTTGACCTTCTTAACGATTTCTTCGTGTGTCATGATGTTTAATTTTTATTTTTATATTAGTTTTTTCAAATAAGCGCACAAAGTAAGTAATTTTTTTTGAGAAATAAAAATTTAATCGTGCAATCCACGCCGGGCGAGCGTCAGCCAGATCCTCAGGCCGTTGAGCGAATTGATGAAAAAGAAGGAATACTTCACGATCATCACGGGGGCATAGCCACCGGAGCCGGATGCAGCCGCACGGTTGATCCACAGGGCCACGGAGAAGATATTGACGAGCACCCAGACGAACCACGAATCGGAGAACGCCAGCGACAGGAGGACCTGGCCGACGATGTTGAGCACCATTACAAGGGAATCCAGCAGGAGTTTCCCCTGCTCGATTTCCGCCCCGCGGGCGACATCGATATAGTACAGCAGACCGTACACGGCCGCGAAACCCGCCACGGCCGAAACACCCGTCAGGAGCCACTGCTTCGGCGTCAGCCGCCGGGCCTCGGGAGCGGCGGAAGTTCCGTCCTCCTGCCTGCCCGCACCGCGCTTGCGCCACTGCCAGATTCCGACAAACTGCATCGGCAGGAAGTACAGCGTATGCAGGAGGAACTGTCCGATGTTGCCGCTGTCGAGATTGGTCCAGGCGCAGATGCTCACGTTCACCAGGCCGAAGAGGAAATTCCAGATCAGGCCGTTGGCCGAGAGAACGCAGTTGAAGACGCCCATCACGGCCCCGAGGGTCACGATGAGAAGTTTAACGACATCCGCGCCGGGCTGATGCATCTTGAAGATGTTCACGACGAGGGTCACGCCGATCATTCCGGCAAGGATGAAGATATTGAAGATCCGGTTGAATCTTTTTTCCTGTAAATCAGTCATTTCCGTTCAAATTTTCAAGTATTTTGCCGGCCAGGGCGTCTCCGACCTGCGCGGCAAGGTCTTCGCGGGCAGCGGCGGCGATCCTCGCCACGCTTCCATAGTGCAGCAGCAGCCGCTGCTCGGTCTTCTCCCCCACCCCCGGGATGTCCCGGAGCGCGGAATGGATCTGTCCTTTGCTCCGGAGGTTGCGGTGGAAGGTGATGCCGAAACGGTGCGCCTCGTCCCGGATCCGCTGGAGAACCTTGAGCGCCTGTGAGTTGCGGTCGATGAAAAGCGGATACGGGTCTCCCACCCGGATCACTTCTTCCAGCCGTTTGGCAAGACCCACGACCATCAGCCGGTCGGTGAGGCCGAGCTCGGAGAGCGCCTGGTAGGCGGCATCCAGCTGGC
>OCVV011141823.1_pt1 | contig 14917 bp, 5 predicted proteins | sample 1539721 | NCBI WGS metagenome assembly OCVV01 (sample SAMN02144230, study PRJEB22623) | gut metagenome | biome: sheep rumen | host: Ovis aries | place: New Zealand
ATATTTGTAGCATTATCACAGCCAATAATTGACAAAACTATTATTGATGTTGCAGATGGTCAATTAGATGTTAGTAATCCGTTAGCAACTGCAGATGTTGCAACATATTTTAAATATAGAAATGTATTTAAATCTACATTTTATGATGCTTATGATGTATTAGATGTAACAGGAATTGAAAATTTAATTAAGAAAATAAAAAGTAAAAATTTAAATATAGGAGCAAAGATTAGAGAGTTTAATAAAAATAAAAATTTAATAATTTCTATATTAAAGAAATATTTACCAACAGTAGATAGTGATGTATTATTTAATTATATAAATGAGGATAGTCTTGAACAACAACAATTTAGAAGAATAAATGAAGTATTATCAATAGTTAATAATTTAGTAGATGCAGCTTCAAAAGCACTAAATGAATTTAATAGAATAAATAAACAAAATAGAGATATATCTTTTTCAAATGCTTTTATTAGACAAAGTGGAGGAATTATAGATGGTGTTGCAGTTAAAGAACAAGAATATAAAAAATTTGATTTTTCTTCCTTAAATATTAGAGCACTTGATGCTTCATTAATAACATTATCAAAAATAATAAATAGATATTCTGCTATAAGTATAGAATTAAATAGTAGTAATGCAGAAGGAAATATGTCAACTAATATGATGAAAAATTCATATTTTGGCAGATTCTTTCAAAAACTAAAAATGGAAGAAGAAATACAAGATGATACAGGTCAAATTGTTACAATTAGATCAGGATTAGAATCAATTAAAAATGAAGTAACAAAGGGTGAAAGTAATGGTGCTTCAAATCAGTATGCGTATAATCCTATTTATTTTGGAATAAGGAATGCTAAAGGTTCTACTATTGTTCCAGGGTTATTTAGTAGAGATGGACAAAATGTTGTAACTACAAGAAATGCTCATAATATATTACAAAGTTCTTTATTTGATGGAGTACGAGATTTAGGAACTGTTAGAAGCGCTCTATATAATACTATGAGTAGAAGTGATTATTTTTTGACGCAATTCTTATCATTTCTACATCCTGCTAGAAGAGTTATGAATGGAACATTTTCTGACACTCTAGAAGGTCATCCTAGAGCTGAATATTTTATGAGAACTCCATCAGATGCTCCTAAGAATTTTACAGTACAATATTTTAGATTAAATGATGTTGAACTTAGAGCAAGTTTTACTCAACATTTAACTCAAGAATTATGTGATTTTATAACACAATTAAATAATGTACTGAACGCAAATGATGATTTTTCTGTTAGAGAAGATACCACAGGATTAATAGATAGAGCACATCACGACAGAGGTAAAATAATTAAAGATGGTAGATTAGCTGGTAATCTTTTTAAGTTTAATAAATTGTTTAAAGTAGGTTCTTTAGATGTAAATGAGAGAATGGTTAGCAGTCTTTCCCTCTACGGGGAGGGTAAAGATAGCCTTATTAAATATGACAGCGTTAGTGGTAAATATCGTCTTAATATGAATCAACTTGGTAAACTATTTACAATAGAAGATGGTAAAATTAAATTTATATTAACTAAAGAAACAAAGAAAATTATAGGCGGTATTGCTGGGCAATGGCAAAGTGAGTTTACTAAATATGTTATAAATAATTCTCAAGAATTTAAAGATATAATTGGAAAAACTGTATATGAATATAATGAAAATGATTTAGTATCATTCTTTTTGAATAGTGCAAATATGAATATGAATTTTGATATGCTTTTTGAAGGTGATACTAAATTTTATAGAAATGCAAGAGATTTTCTTAAAAGAACAAAGGAAGGTCAAGCTGGTGGTTTAAATTATACAGGATATAATTTATCTGATGAAAGTTTTGATGATGTTCATGATATTTTAGATGCAGAAGGATTATTTATACCAATTATGATAAAAAAGGATGGTAAATTACAAGAAAGTGGGATGAATGCTAGAAATGGATTTAGAGCTATAACTATTACAAATAAAATTAATTTTGCTAAAAGTAGACACAGATTACTTAATGAGCTAAAACAAATTCATATTAATGAAGGAATGAGTGAAATAGAAGCTACAACTGCTGCTTCTAAAGAAACAATCGCTTATTTTGAACAAGGAAAATTTGATGATGCTCAATCTTATATAACATTTGAAGAATGGATTAGACGAAGATTTGCTGATGGAACAATAGGAGATTATCAAGATATAATACAGCAAATATATGAAGTAAGAAGTGGTAAAAGAACAAGACAAGAAATAGATTTATCATCAATTATAAAAAGAATTCAAGTAGATAAAAACTTTTATTTTGACCATTATTATGATACAGAAACACAGACTTATTATCCTAGACAAATTAAAAATGCTGAGTTTGTAATTATACCAGAACTATTATCAGATGAAGGAATAAAAGATGAATCAAATGATTTAATTAGGCTTTATAATATTTGTGTTAGAAATGATATAGGTCAAATTAATACATCTGAAACAAGTAAAGCTGCAAAAAAGAATGTATTAACTTTTTGGGATAATAATGGTGTTGTTAATAAAAACTTTGAAGAAGATATAAAGAATTTATCTGCTATAGAAAACTTTTATTATCAATATCTATGGAAGCAACAAGAGGTTCCTGAACACATGAAAGATAAGACAAATAAGGCAGGTGTTCAGATTATGAAAAAAGTTCTTGATAATTTATCTAATGATGAAACTAGAAGTATTGCTGAAGATTTTATGAGGAACTATGTTGCTAATATAAAACAAGACTTTGAATATTTGTTAGATAATTGTGGTTGGAAATTTGATGAAAAAACTGGTCATATTGTAAATAAAGATGGTAGTGAAGATTTAGATTTTACAGTGTTTTATGAAAAAGCACTAAGAGAAGCAGCAAGATTAAGTATGGATAGTAATTTTATAGAATATTTTATACCAGACCCTGACACTGGAAAACCAAAAATGCCTAATTATATGAATAATACTGGTAGTAAGATTGAAAGTATTGTTCAAGCTATTTTTAATTCTACAATTACTAGACAAACATTACCTGGATGGCATGCTGCTCAAATTACAGACGTTGGTTATAGTGGAGAATTAAAATATCATCCTGCAGTATACAAAAAAGATGGTGAAACTTTATCTGAAGAAGAATATAATAAATTAGATGATAAAACTGGATGGAATATGGAAGTTGAAGCATATATGGAAGTGTATCTTCCTAGATGGTCTTCTTTAATTCCAAAAGGTAAAACTTCTGAAGAAGATAAACAAATATTAGACCAAATAGCTAAAGAAGGACTTGATATACATATTGGTTATCGTATTCCTACTGAGGGTAAACAATCAGTATCTGTACTTAAAGTTGTAGGATTTGTTGATGATGGTTATGGTAGTACTATTGTAGTTCCAGATGAATGGGTTATTCAGTCTGGTGCAGACTTTGATGTTGATAGTATTTATGGTATATGCTATGAAATGTATAGAGATAAATATGATATGCTACATAAAATAGAATTTATAAATCCTTGGGCTGAAGATGTTTCGGATGAAGAAAGAGAGAATATTATACAAAAAATGTATGCTGACTATATAAATGAAAGACTAGTAAAACGTCAAAATTTTGTAGCATTAGATGATATAGATAGAGAGGAAATTAAAGAATCATTAAAATCAAATGAAAAATTAAAAGAACTTAGAAAAGCTAAAAATCAATTTAGATTTTTAGATGCAAAACTTAGTGAAAAATATAATAATTTATCTAAGGATGCAAAAGAAAGAGTAGATGTAGCAACAAAATATATTGAATCAAAAACTTCCAATGGTAATTATAGTGCTGCTGATATAACTAGATTAAGATCTAGAAATATAATTGCTGGTCTTACTCAATTATTAAATTCTGTAACAGATGAAACACAAAAAGAAAAAATAGAATCCTATATAGAAACACAAAAACAATTATTAGAACAAGTAAATACATTGGAAACTTTAGATAAGAATAATATAAATTATGAAGCTATTAGAAATAAACTATATGAAGACGTTGTAAAAGAAAACTGGGATAATTATTTTGCTGCAATGCAATCTATTGCAAAAGAAAACGGGATTATAACCTATGAAGAATTTAAAGAACTCCCCGTGGAGGAAATGAATACAAAACAAGCTAGAAATAATAAAATTTTAGATTCTATTGTTGCAATTATGAATAATCCTAGTAGTAGAACTGAAAATTATGCTACTTCTAACTTTAGAGATATTACTGAAGCTAAGATTGTATTAGAAAAAATATTAGGTGTTGATTTCACAAATAGTAGCCCTTATGACCCATTTATCCAATTAAGATTTATGGATGATGTTATGAGTGGTGCTAGACTTAAGGCTATATCTGTGAATTATGATACTTTTGCATCTGTTGCAAATTATACAAAGGCGTTGCTTGGTTCTGAAACTGTTGATATATCATATGATTTAACAAGAGAAAAGGATGGAAAGAAAGTTTATAATTTAGAGTCAATACAAAAAGCATATAATAGAGAAGGTGAAATTGAAGTTATAAGAGATAAAAATAATGTTCCAGTAAAAGTAATAGTACATCATTCTAGAATAGGATGGAGTGAAACAAATAAAAATGTTACAGATTCTATTATAACAGTATATAATTCAGAAACTACAGCTCATACTCTTGATGCAGTGAAAGAAGGCTCTATTTATAATTTAAATGAAGAAACTTTTGGTGCATATAAGTTGCTTCCTATGATTGGAGCCGATTATGATACTGCAATTGCATTTATAATGCAACCTGCTATAACTGAACTTAACAAAATAAATGTCGGTAAAAAATCTCCATATTTTACAGAATCTGGAAAACCTATTTTTACGGCAATAAAACAATTATATAGTAGATATTATAAAACTAAAAAATATGTAAGTTGGAAAGAAATAGAAAAAACAATAAAAAATGATACTGAATTAGCTAAGTGTTTTGAGCAAATTAATTTCTCACTTACAGAAGGAAGAAGTATATTAAGTGGAAAATCAATATTAGATTATAATGTATTAGTTAGCAGATTAAAGAAAGAGAAAGAATTAAACAATAAAAGTGATGCTGAATATACTACAATGGATTTTGCTATTGACTTAATGACTCTTATAGAATTTAATAGACTTAGTGAAATATCAAATAATATAAACCAAATTATGAACGATGTTAAATCAGATAAATTTGGTGCAAAACAAACTGTAAATGAAACAAGAAAACTATATAAAGATATTATAGAACATAGTTATCCAAGAGATTCAATAGAAGCAAGAATAGCAAATACTGTTGTGGTTGAAGTTAAAGACCAAACTATTCCATTAGTACAAGCTGTGTATCCAAGAGATGTAGAAAATTCTGGTAAAGTTGTAATAGATAGAAGTAAATATATGTTTTTGGCTGCATTTCTTAACTATTCTACAGAAGCAGCCATTGAAACAAATAGTCAATTTTTTGAATTAGAAAGTTCTAAATATGATGATATAAGAACTAGATTAGAAGAAAGAATTGGTAGAAAACTAACAGCTGAACAATATAAAGATTATACTAAATATATAGTTAATTATTTTTATAATTCAATTCCACAAATTACAAATCCTATAACTGTTGATGACTTTGGAAATATTCAGTTTGCAGAATATGATATAGATGAAAATGAAAGTGTATTTAGTAAAGAAATGAATAGAATAGTAGGTTATACAACAACTAGTACAAATTTATTTGTACAGGATATTAATAATCCTACAAGAGAAGAAATAGATAAATTTAGAGAATTAACTCCTGCTCAAAAAGTTATATTTATTCAAACTAATTTTAAAAGAAATGGTGGATTAGTATTTGATAATATAGAAGCTAGTGTTCAAAGAGAAACAATTAATAAATTATTTGGATATAGTGGACAATCTATAAGATTTAATTCTAGTATAGAATTTCTAGAAGATTTATTTATACAATTTAATAGTGCATTTTATAATTCAAATCCTTTAATAAAACTTGCTGCTATAGATTTAGTTAAATATGCAATAGTTGTTGATGGTATGATGTTTAAAAAAGGTGGTATTTCTAGAATTATAACTAATAAGTCTTTATTAGGAGAAGATTCTACTTCTTTAGATATTGTTCCTCAATTACGAGCAAAAGTTGCAAATTCAACATCTAGTGAATTATTAAATGGAGAATTTCTTAATTTATATCTTAGGAGTCATTCAGAAGTATTACCCGCATATAATCTTGGATATATTAGAACTGTAAAACCTCAGCCTTATCAAAAAGCATTTATAAAATCAACTAACCATACTACTTTTGGTTTAAGACATATAATGCCTGGTTCAAATAATAATACTAAAGATACTGAAAATACTGAATTATTGAATAGATTAGAGTTAACAATAGGTGAAGGCGAAAATATACAAAAATTAGATGGAAGATATATAAAAATAGTATGGACTGATAAGATAAATGATAAAAGAACTCAAGTTACTACAATATTTAAAGTTAGAGTAGCAGCTGATAATTCAATATTTTTAATTCCTCAACCAAAACTAGAAAGAGGAGAAACTACACAATATAGTTATAATAAATCAAATAATAGAGGATTTAGAGTAAGGGAATTTTATGATTCATTTATTGATATATACAATACAATGGTTTCTAAAAAAGGAACAATACTTGATGTAAATGACTTAGATGAATTTAAATCTAAGTTAAAAGAAGAAGGTAGAAAAGAAGAAACCAAAATACCAGAAAATACTTTATATACTGAATATGATGCAACTAGTAATCCAAATACATTAATGGAAGTATTAGAAAGTAAAGATAAGGAAAAACAATTAGTAAAAGGTGGTATACAACTTTTAATAGATGATATTTTTAATGAAAAATTTGGAGTTATTGGTGAAGAAAACTCTACAAGTAAGATGTTTACATTTAATATGAATCCTTATCTAAGAATGCTATTTCCTTATAATTCTAAAGTTAAGCAAGTTATTAGAAAAGAAATAAATGGTGAAATGCAAGAAATAGAAGTTACTATTGTTAGAGGAATGAGACCATCTAAATTAACTAGTAAAAATGAACATCAGAGAAAAATTTATGATTCTAGAGTTGGCTCTAAAGGTATATCTACTATTACAAATGAAGATGGAACTAAATCTAAAAATACTGTTTCAGCAGGTGATTGTTATATGATAGAAAAAGATAATACTCCTACTGAAGATGAAACATATAATGCTTCTTTATATATAGATTTAGATGAATATACTACTGTGGGAGAATTAGATTCTGAATTTAATAAGCAAACAGCGACTATAGTTAACGTATTACATTGGTTAGCATTAGGCAATGATGAAACTGCTTCTGAATTTGATAGACTAATGGATATAAATTATGTAAATTCTAGATTAACTGAAAGTTTGGAAGAGAATACTAAAGTTATTTACCGAGAAGCATCTATTTATTTTAGAAAAGTTAGTAATAAACTATTACATGATATGAATAATTTTGAATTAGCAAATGGTAATGTATATTCAATAGATGATGAACAATTATATAAAGAACTTCAACCAAATAGTGAAGATTATCATAGATTAGTTAAGTTATTATTGGATGCAAGAACTTTTGGTCATTTTATTGTAAATGCAAAATTTAGCAAAGATCCTACGATAAATAAATATATAGAAGATATAAATAAATTTGTTTCTAATGTTAAAAATTCTGATTTAACATTGAAAGGTTTTGAAAATATGTTTAATATATATTATGCTAGATTTAGTAGTAACCCTAATATTGCTCAAGGTATTTTAAAATTAAGGGATGTATTTGGAGATGTTAGTAAATTAGATATGCTAGTTGCAGATATTTCAGATGTTACTCACCCAGAAATTCAAGTCATAACTAAAATAATTAATGCTATGAATTCAGAAATACAGGGTGTTGTAATTCCTGAAGAAATTGAAAAATTTGAACAAGAACTAGCAGAGTTAATGAAACTTCCTGGAGAATTTAGAATAGATAATATAATAACTTCTGATGGAAGATGGAGAACAAATTATACAGATGAATTTTTAAGAGATAAAGAAAAAGTTATAGATAGAGCTAGAGATGCTGTACATAAATATGGAATGTATTCTATGGAATGGTTAGATGCTAGGATTGCTAGAGATGAATGGCTATTAGAAAATACAGAACAACCTATATTAGAAGATTATTATAGAAGGTCTTTAAATAATCTTAAAAGAATTAGATTAATTGCTCCAGAATTATATTTGGAATATATGAAAATTCAATCTAGATTATATGAAGATGTTTATGATGAATCATTAAGTGAAGAAGAAAGAATAAAACTTAGAGTACATTTAAGAGAACAATTAAATAGTCTATTATCTAAAACAGATGAAGATGGTGAAGAAAAATCTTCTCAAGAATTAAGAAAAGTTGAAGCATTAAAAGATTTTCTTGCAGCTAGAAAAAATATAAATGCTGAATATTTTACTTATGAGGAATATGAAGGTTTTCAAGATGATGTTGATAACTATTTAGCTATTAGAGATAGATATGATAAAAAATATGCTACATTAACATTAAATGAAAAATTAGACCAATTTGAAGAATATAGAGAAGCATATTATTGGTTAAAAGAAAATGTAAGGTTCCAATTAAGTGATGAAAATCGAGATAAATTAGAGAAAGCTTACTTTATTATAACTGGTGCTTCAGGTGGTACTTCTCAAGATATAATTGAAATACTTAATGATGAAAATGCATATGATGAATTTGGTAGAAGAGACCCAAGAAAACTTAGCGATAGTGCATTAGAAAAAATAAAACAAAAACAATTAAGTAGAATTAAAAAGATTGGAGGAACATCACATAATAGTTTAATAAAAGAAGTTCCTAAAGATATTCCATTACTTAATGCTAAAGCAAAAAGAGAATTAGAAAGAGTAAGAGCTAGAGAAAGTGGAAAACCTAGAGATAATTCTAAGAAAGATGAATATATAAAGAAAATTAATGCTATAATTGAACCATTCTTTGATAAGGATAATAATACTTTAGATACAGTAAGAATGTTTAAAACATTAAGTAAAGAAGAGAGAAACAGATTAAATACTATGTATATAGATTTATTTGATATACCTGTTCAAGATGGTAAAATTAATAGACAATATTATAAATTATTATTTGAAGAATATGTTACTAAAGCTTATAATAATGCTGCTTTTAAAAGAGAACAAGCAAAAGCTAGAAGAGAATTAAGTGAAGATGAATATAAGGAATGGTTAAAAATGTTTGCTGATGCTAAAATTGGTAGAAAGAATGGTAAAGTTATATCTTTATATACTCCAAAATTTCAATTTTTTGGGTATTATGTACCAACTAAAGAAGAATATGAAGATAAAGAAAAGGCAAAAGCACTAGCAACAATAAATGATATGGTAGAAAGAGTGCCAAGTGAATATTATCTTGATGCAGAAAAACAAGCTATTGCTGATGGTACATATGATGAATGGTATGAAAAGAACCATATATTCAATCAATATACTCAAAGATGGGAACCATTAAGTATATGGACTGTACCACAATATAAAGGTTCTGCAAAAGATTCTATTCAAAGATTGCCAAGATATGAAGCTGCAAGTAGAGCTGCTGTAAAAGAAAAGCAAAATGAAAAATTTAGTAAATTTGGAGATAATTTTAAAGATGCTGGCAATCCTATATATACTTCAACTACAAGAATGACTGAAAAAGAAAGAAGAATACAAGAGTATTTAAAGTCTATAGTCATGAAATATGCTAGTGGTAATTATCAAATGGAAAAATTTGCTGCAAAAGGATATTTACCTAGAAGATATAAGAAAGAATATACAGCTGCTAATTTTGCTAGAGATTTATTAAATATTGCAGGTTTAGCATATTATAGTACTAGAAATGTTAAAGACCATGAAGGAATATTAGATTATACTAAGCAATGGACTGATAATTTTGAGATGATGGAAACTCTCAAAACAAAAGGTTTTAAACCTATGCCTGATTATCCAAAACGTGAAGGAAAAACAAAAGAAGAATATCAAGAAGAACTTAGAAAATATAGAGAAGAAAGTAGAAAAATTGAAGCACATAATAGAGAATTAGAAAAAGCAGTTCTTGATAGGGATTGGATTAATGTAATCAAAGATTATATTGCCGGAGCTATAGAATATAATAATAGACACACAATGGCTAATACTATATTTCTATTAATGGAAGAATTAAAGATTAATAAGCATTATCTTATAAATTCTAAAGGCAAAATGGAAAGAGATTCAATTAGAAGTATAGATACTAATGAATATAAAACTGAAGAAAGTAAGAATGCTATGGAAATTTTAGAGAATTGGGCAAGAAGAATTATATATAAAGATTATAATAGACATAATGTATGGAGAGATATATTTGATAGTTTTAGAACAAATGCTAGTAGTAGATACATTGCATTAAATCCTTATTCTGGTTTTGCAAATATAGCAACTGGTTATGTTAATATGACAATGGAATTTTTTGGAAATGAATATTTTACAAAAGCAGATGCTATAAAAGCACAAGCAGAATATGCTAAAGGTGGTTTTAGTTATCTTCAAGATGTTTTGAATTTTAGCGGTGAAGAGAGAAAGAATATTACCAATAGAATTAACTTAATAATTCATAGATTTAATATAATTGACTATGACTTAAAACTTGAAACTAGGCCTAATGATAAAATGCACAATGGTATGAAACATCTTAGAAATATTATGTTTGGTACTCAAAGTGCTGGTGAGCATTTAATGCAAAATACTGTGTTAATAGCTATGCTTAATGGTACAAAAATAATGAGGAATAAATTAAATGGTAATGAAGAATTAGTTAGTAAAGAACAATATAAGAGATATAATGAAATAGTTGCATTATATAATATTCTTCAAGGTGACCAAAAACTATTAGATGCTTTTGAACAATATAAAAGAAAGAAACTTGGAGATAAAAGAGAAATGTACAAGTATGCTAAATTTAAATATAATTTTAGTATTGATTTTATAAAAGAAGTTTACTATGGTTCAATTACTGGAACTAAAGATAAAAAGATTTTAGATAAGTATTTAAAAGAAAAAGAAAGATTAGATAAAGAAGCTGATGAAGAATTTAATGATTCAAGAAATAAGACATTGAATCAAATGATAAAAGTAGTTAATGGAAAACTTGTATTTGATGAAAAGTTTAAAAAGTATTATGGAGAATTTAGAGAAAGAGTAATTGGTGTTAATAAGAAAATTCATGGTGTATATGATAAAGATGGTGCAGCATTAATAGAGAAATATGCTTTTGGCGCAAATATTATGCAATTCCATAAACATCTATGGACTGGTTTTATGAAACATTATAAAAATAAAGGTAATTTTAGTGAACGTAGAGGAACAGTTGATAGAGGTATGTTTACAGATATAGCTCATTTACTTGTTCAATCAATGTCAATCATAAATAATTATAATAATGCTAGAAAAGATGGAACAAATCCTGCTCTTGCAGCATTCCAAGCTATTGTTAAATCAACTATAGGATTAATACCTGAGTTATATATTAACTATCGTTTTCTTCCTAGACATCAGAAGCAAAATATGAAAAAGATTATGGGAGAATTAATTGGTATGACTGTTCCAATTGTTGTTCAAGCTATGATATTTTCTGCTTTTGGTGGAGATGATGATGAATTAAGAGATAATAATTTAGCAAGTAGTATTATATATGCTATGGATAGATTAATGTCTGAAACCATTGCTTATAATGGATATGGTACAGTTCAAGAAGCTAAAACACTTTGGGGTTCTCCAGTTGCAAGTGGTTCAGCAGCATTGGATTGGATATATCTACTATATTATGGAACTGAAACTTTAATGGGAGAAGATTTAACAATTCATAGTGGTCCAAATGCTGGTGATAATAGACTTAATGTTGTCGCTAAAAGATTATTTGCTCCTACTAGAGTTATAAATAGAATTAAAAATATAGGAAAAAATAATAGATATTATAGAGTTGGTAATAAAGGAATATCTACAAAAATAGCTAAAGCTCTTGCCGGATATGAAAATGATTATGATTCTGGAGTTCAATATGATTATCTAAATAGAGATTTTAATTATACTTTTGATGCAAGTCAAAATGATTTCAACTCAAGTTTAAACTCTTGGTAGTAGAAAAAAAATGCCCCACAACCGCCATAATTGGCAGCTGTGGGGCTTTCTTATTAAATCTGATGAACTATATTACTATGAAGATTAAATCACTGAAACACCAAAAAACTTAATAGTTTATAAATTATTTTTCACTAGTTTTCTTAGTCTTTCTAGGTTTTGGTTTAGTATTTTCAATTATTTCATCTAATTTAGGATATCCGTTTCTACATAGAGGAACAATTACTTCAAGAGTATCTTGAACAGTGTCAATTTTATCATCTAATTTCTCAATTTTATTTTCTATATTCTTAGAATTAATTTCACAAGAATGTACAGAATTATCTACAGTAACAAAATTATCAGCAGTTACTTCAGCAAAACTACCTATTAATTGTATAAGATTCTTAATACCATTAAGTAATACAAAACCTAAAACAATAGTTATGACTAATAAAACTAAAATAGAAATAAGTAAAACTTTCATTGTTGCAACATTGAAAAATTGTTAGTAAAATAGTGTAAGTAGCAATGATTCCCTCTACGGGCAGATTATAATAAGCTGATTTCGCAAAATTAGCACAAGTACAAAACCAATTAACACTAATTTTAATTATTACAGTTTGACTAATATAATCATCAATGTTAACGCAAGCGTAACACCAATGTTGCTTACTACTCACTGCCCGTAAAGGGAGAATTGCTACTCAATGAATACCTTTATATCTTGTCCGCAATCATTACATTCAACTTGAAGTCCATAACCAAGTTCAAGAGTCATTTCTTCTTCCATAGAAAGATTCATTATATGTTTCTTTTCACAAGTAGGACATTCAAATTGATAACAATTATTCAAGATATTATAAGTGGCAATTACTTTTTTAGGCATCACATATATACAAGGATAATTTCATCTATATTTTCACTCTTATCAATATTTACTTTTTCTATGCCACTTCTAAAGATTAAATAATATAAATACATTGCCATAATATGAAGCTGCTTTATATAAAATTCTCTACTCATATTTGGGGTAAAATTAAGTTTATCCCAATTTCCAACAATCGACGCAAGTTTAATAAATCTAGTTTCTAGTTGATAATATTCAGCTTTAAATCTGTCTACATAATCATCAGACAGCATCAAATCAACAGTATCTTTTAGTTCTTTCATAATTTCTTATGATTTACAACATTTTTCGTTTTCAAATTCTTTATTACAAAAGAAATACTTTGTTATAGGAATCATATAACAAAATTCACAATAACATCTTTTTATAGGACAAAATATATCTTCATCTAGCATTATAAAATTCTCTAAAAATGATTCTAAACTCCTTACAAATCTTTCTTTAGATTCTACTTGATAATATAGTACTGCATAATACCATTCACCAGTATCAGGATGTTTAGATTTTAGAACATCTCTAATGAAATATGTATGTCCTTTTTCAACATGAGTAAATTTAGCACAGCCAATGAAGCCTTTAAGCTCCTGTACTGCCATGCCCACCTGTTCCTCGCTCAGTTTCGGAAAGCTCATCTGTTTCAACTAGATTAATTTGTGGATAAGGCATAATAATTAATTGAGCAATTCTATCACCAACTTTATATGGAGTTGGAGTTTCATCAGTAATCGGATCACCATTGAAATCTCTTTGCTTAAAGGTTACCATAATTTCTCCTCTATATCCAGAATCAATAATGCCAACATGATTAGTCATATAAGCACTAGTTTTTCTATTGGAACTTCTAGGAAATAATAAACCAACATAACCTTCAGGAATTTCAATCGCAATACCAGTTCCATAAATATGATTATCTAATTCTTCATCATATTTATAATTCACAGCAACTAAATCCATTCCAGCATCACCTGGCTTGGCATACTTTGGAGTAACTGCTCCATCAACAAGTTTTTTGAACTTTACATCCATAATTAAACTTCAAGTAAATAATCACTAAATGCTTTAATTTTGTTAGCTTTATCTCCAAACAGAAGAGAATCAAATCTCTTTTGTCCTTCGACATTGTCTACATTTGAATAATAACCTGTAACAGCATTATACACTCCCCATGCTGTACCGACTATTTCCTTCTGAGCAATACCATTATAATAATAATCATTTAGATTACTAATAGTATTAACTTTCTTCATAGATATTCCGCTATCGTTAATAGCTCTATAATTTCTATTAACAATTTCAAACTTGGTATGACCTGTATCAGCAAGTTGTTGAACCTCAGCGTCAGTTAAAATTAAATCACAAAATGCTTCTTGTGCTTTAGCATCACTCATTTCCTTTTTACCAAGTAAATCATAAACTAACTGTAAATTCTTAATCTTAGTATTACAAATACCAAGAATTTCATGAGCTAAATCTATATTTTTATGAACACTCTTAGTATGTCTATAACTAATATAACTATCAGCATTTTTAACAGCAGCATTTAAACAATTTTGACAAAAGATTCTAATTGGGGTAAGCATAATCTTTACACCAGTACTTCCGTCATGACTAGTTACAAATACTAAATAATTATCTACCGGATCTCCATTTATTGTAATTGTATTAGGTAACTTAGCACTAACAAATACTCTACTACCACCATCACAACATCCAGCAGTTTGCCAAATTGCTTCATTCTTACCAATAGCATCATTAAAGAATTTAAAAGCATCTCTATTCTGCACAGGTTCATAT
>OCVV012823062.1_pt1 | contig 14915 bp, 12 predicted proteins | sample 1539721 | NCBI WGS metagenome assembly OCVV01 (sample SAMN02144230, study PRJEB22623) | gut metagenome | biome: sheep rumen | host: Ovis aries | place: New Zealand
TCAAAGAATAATCTATGTAATCAGAGTAATCTGTGGTAGTTAAAATATGTAAAATACTTGTATGTTTCACGGATTATCCGTAACTTTGCAGTCGCTTTTACCTAAGCACACCACGGCTGCCGCAATGGTGGAATTGGTAGACACGAGGGACTTAAAATCCCTTGACCCGAAACGGTCGTGCGGGTTCGAGTCCCGCTCGCGGCACTAATATAATGCATAATTCATAATGCATAATGCATAATGCATAATGCATAATTTTTAATTCATCAATGAATTACAGACAGAAAAATACAGTCAGGGTAGCCATGGCAGCCTTGGCTGTTTTTGCTTTTATCATCACGGCCTGCTCGGGAGTGGGCAAGGGCTTCAGGATTGAGGGCAGACTGCTCAGCATGAACCGTGCCGACTTCCTCGTGTATAGTCCCGACGGCGCCATCAGCGGAGTAGATACGCTCCACGTGGAGGGCGGACGCTTCTCTTTCTCAAAACCCGTGACGCAGGAGGGCACGGTGGTCATCGTGTTCCCAAACTTCGTCAGGCTGCCTATATTCGTAAAGCCCGGCGCCGATATCTCCATCGACGGCAATGCCGCCCACCTGAAGGAACTGAAGGTGGAGGGCACCGACGACAACGAGCGTTTCTCCGAATGGCGCAAGAATACCTCTGAGGCTTCGCCGGCGGAACTGAAACGACTGGCGGCGCAGTTCATACAGGACAACCCCGCCAGTCCGCTGTCGCTGTGGCTGCTCAGGGAGCATTTCATCCTCTGTGCCAAGCCCGACGTGAAGCAGGCACGACGACTGATGAAGACCATCATGAAGGCCAGTGGCTCCTCTGCCCTCGCAGCAAGGATGAATACCGCCGTCAGCAGCATGGGCGACCTCAACGTGGGCGACCGCCTGCCACGCTTCAGCGCCACCGACATCAACGGCAATACCGTAACGGAGCAGCAGCTCATGAAGGGACGCGCCGTGGTAGTGGCATGGACATCGTGGAGCTATGAAAGCCAGAACCAGCTCAGGCAACTGGCTTCCAACCTGACTTTCGCCGCCGACTCCATGCGCATAGGCAGCGTGGTGACAATATGCCTGGACCCGTCAGTGCAACAGTGCCGACAGACTCTGCGCTCATGCAATGCAGAGAAACTCACCACCATCTGCGACGGACAGATGATCGAGTCGCCGCTACTGCGCACGCTCGACTTGCGAAACATTCCCGATAACCTCAAGCTACAGGACGGAAAGGTAATAGGGCGCTCCATGCCTACCAACCGATTGCTGAAGAGTGAAGAGTGAAGAGTGAAAAGTGAAGAATTTAAGTGAAGAGTGAAGAATACCTTGCGGAGGGAAGAGTGTAGAGTGTAGAATGAAGAATACCTTGCGGAGGGAAGAAGGATGAAGGGTTATTGCATTGCTATTACTTTGCAATCACACTGCTATTGCACCGAAAAGAAATACCTATTACCCACTAATAAACAACTGATTACAATCCTATGAAAATCAAACGGATAATACCATTCATGGCGGCTGCCATGATGCTCACTGCCTCGTGTGGCAGGGAGGGAAACAAGGGTGGCGGACTCTTCGAGGGTTTCACTGTCTCAAGCCGCGACACCATACCACTGATGGTGAAGCAGATAAGACAGTGCTCGCGCCTATACACGGCTGAATACAAGGTACACAAAATCGTGACCCACAGCGACACGACAAAGGTAAGCGGTTCGATATTGGGAAAGAGCGTGAGCCTCAGTCTGCCCGGCGGCAGGCGCAAGGTGGCCATTCCCATTGATGCCACGCTGAAGGCCTATATCGACTTCAGCGAACTGCAGGAGGAGGACATACGCCGCGAGGACGGCATGGTAATCGTAAGGCTGCCGAAGCCCCACGTGGTCATGACCTCAAGCAGCATCGACCACGAGGGCATAAAGAAGTATGTCAGCTTGATACGCTCCGACTTCTCCGACGAGGAGCTATCCATGTATGAGAAACAGGGCAGGGACGACATCATAAGCCAAGTGCCAAACCTCGGCATACTCCAGACGGCGCGACGCTCGGCGGCTACGCAGCTGCTGCCCATCATCGCCATGCTCGGCATTCCGCAGGAGAACATAATAATAGAGTTCAGCGGCGACGATACCTCAGATGAAGACATCGCCAACCGCAAGGAAGGCCTCTTCGGCAATACCAACGCTAACAACAATAAACAAGGACAGACATGGATAATGGATTAGATATAAACAAAGAGAATAATCTCTCCGAAAACAACGAGAATACCACCGAGAACACCCAGAACACTACTGAGAACGCAGAGAACACTGCTGAGAACGCTGAGAACACTGCTGAGAACGCTGAGAATACCTCAGAGACCTCGCTGGCGACCACTGATACTGCCGAGGCCGTTGAGGAGACAGAGAAGAAGAAGCGAGGTGCTGTCGTGGCAACTGTGGTAGGACTGGCAAAGTTCATCTGGTGGCTGCTCCGTATGCTGTGGAAACTGCTCAGGGGCATGTGGCGTCACAAGATAGTGTCGGCCATGGTCATGGCGCTGATAGCCGCCGCCGTGGTGGCGCTGCTCGTGGTGCGCTGTATGAATGAGTCAGACTCTCCGCTCAACCTTGAGGTGGGCATCAACAATAAGATCGACAAGACACCTACGCTGCTCACCGAGGTGAAGAAGATAGGACAGTGGGAGTTTCTCTCCATCAGCGACGAGGAGATGATTGACACCATAAGGAAGGGCTTCTTCTCTGACGACGAACTCATCCGCATATACTACGGCACGCTGCGCCTGGGCATCGACTTCGCACAGTGTGAGGACAACTGGGCAAGGATGGATGGCGACTCGCTCGTGCTCAACCTGCCTCCGGTGCGCCTGCTCGATGAGAATTTCCTCGACGAGACGCGCACGCAGTCGTTCATAGAGACGGGTTCGTGGAGCGGCAGCGACCGTCAGGATATGGCCGACCGTGCACGCGAGGCTATGCGCCGACGCTGTCTGACTGCGGAGAATATGACACTGGCGCAGCAGAATGCGGAGCGACAGTTGCGCGAGTTCTTCGAGAAGGTCATCAACAAGAAATGATTTATCAAATGCACAACTCACTTCATAAACCACTGCTGCTGGCAGCACTGACGCTGCTCTTGCTGTCAGCCTGCCGCAAGGAGTACAGCAACACCATACTGACCACCGACACGGGCAGCGACCCCTCACTGCTCTATGACCAGGGACACACGCCGGCGTGCTGGATATATGCCATGTGTGCCTGCATAGAGCGCGAGGCACTGCACCAGGGCGACAGCATAACTCTGTCAAGGCAATGGCTGCTGGCACGCTTGATGGAGGAGGAGACGACAAGGGAGTTTCTGACAACACGAAGCAACGGTAACACCCTGAAGGCATCGGAGGAGCAAGAGTACGTGACTGACCCTGAAGGCCACGGAGCGGCTCAGAGCGACTCGCGCATGGCTTTCTCGCTGCGCGGCGTGGGTCCCGACGCACTGAGGCTCATACGTCTCTACGGACTATTGCCTTACCAGCATGAACGCAGTCGCGTGGAGGCAGGCAACGTCATGGTGCGCCGGCTGACCGCCATGACGCAAACGGCACGGTCGCTCAGTCAACTGCGCGATGATATGAGCCAGATACTGCCCCGCTTCACCGTGGCAAGGGAGAGCAACCGCTTCGTATATTACTCCATGACCTATACGCCGAAGCAGTTTGCCGAGAGCATCATGTATCGTCAGCAGTGGGAGTTCTTAGCGTCGGTTGACTATCATCCGTGGGGCGAGCGCTTCGCCCTTGAGGTGGAGGATAACCACCTGCACCACCTATATCTCAACATGCCTATCGATACCCTGCTCAACCGCACTGTGAGTTCGCTACGCAATGGTCACCCCGTATATTGGGAGTATGGCGACCCGCTGCCGCCTACGCGCAAGGGCAGCAAGAGAGGCGGAGCCACGTCGCGCCACGCCATGGCGATAATAAGGCTGGTGAAGGATAAGAAAGGTAAGGAGTGGCTGCTCTGCCAGAATAGCTACGGCAATAAATGGGGCAACCGCGGACGTTGCCTCATCAGTAAGGATTTTTTCCTGAAACACACCTGCAATGTGGGAATAGTGGAGTGTAGAGTGAAGAGTGAAGAGTGAAGAGTTGAGAGTGAAGAGTGAAGAATACCTTGCGGATGGAAGAAAAATGAAGGGATGAGGGTTTATTACTAACTATTAACGAGCCAGCTGACGCGAGAGGTTTCAGCGAAATGGAAAGAGGCGAGATACTGCGCCTCTTCTTTTTTGTCCATAATCCAGAGTTCGTCGGCAAGGCGCATCGCCACGTCGAGGTCGTGGGTGGAGACGAGTGCCGCCTTGCCCGTATCGTGGCACAGGCGCGCAATGAGCGCGAGCGTGTCAAGCTTTGAGGGATAGTCGAGGAAGGCGGTAGGTTCATCAAGCAGTATGACCGGCGTCTGCTGTGCCAGAGCCTTTGCTATCATCACCTTCTGACGCTCGCCATCGCTGAGCGAGGATGCCTGACGAGGGGCGAAAGCTGTCATGCCTACGCTGTCGAGCGACTGCATGATGATTTGTTCGTCGTACTTACTGAGACGACCGAAGAACCCCGTATATGGCGCACGACCCAACGCTACGAGGTCATGAACGGAGAACTGAGCGTCAGCCGTGAGCTGTTCGGTAAGCACTATGCTGATGGCCTTTGAGCGTTCGGCGGGCGACATAGTGGTGACGTTGCGTCCTTCAATGCTTATCGTGCCGCTGAGCGGTGGCAGGAAGCCGGCCATGGTGCGCATGAGCGTTGACTTTCCTGTGCCGTTGCGCCCCAGGAGCACGGTGAGCGTGCCGGCAGTGAGCGTGGCGTTGATGCCTGATGCCACGGTGGCGCGCGGATAGCCTATGGTGAGGGAAGAGAGGAGCATTTTATTAGTTTAGAGTTAAGAGTTTAGAGTGAAGAATACCTTGCGGAGTGAAAAGTGAAGAGTTAAGAATTCTTCGGAAGCATCCTCAGATGCCCCACGCTGCCGGCATTGATGAAGCGGTCGAGGTCAACGGGGGTGTATATACCCGGCAGGTGTCCGCGGTCAGAGTATTGCCAGAGGATGGGCAGGGCACCGGGCACCACTGGCTGCCGACTGTAGTTGGCTATCCATAACAGGTGGTTGTTAAGCCGCGGATTGAGGTGGCGGTTGTAGAAATTCTGACTGCTGTAGATGAGCGGTCGGCAACCGTAGTGACGCTCCATGAGCTGCGAGAGCAACAGGACGCTGTCGCAAAGGTGGGTATTGTCGCTGTCGGGCTTGATGGAGAGCGACTCCACGTCAATCATGGGTCTGAGGTCCTGCATATCGGGATGGGCTGCAGATATGAAGCGGCGGAACTGCTCATGGACGGGTACGAAATGAGTATAGAAGATATATGTGCCAACAGGTATGCGATGTTGTCTGGCCTGCTGTATGTTGTGGTAGTAGAGCGAGTCGTAGTAAGCACCGCGCCCCATCAGTCGCACGTAGATGAACGAGGGTTGCTTCACGGAGTCGTTGGCGAGCGAGTCCCACCTTATGCCGCCCTGATAGAAAGAGATGTCGATGCCGTCGCTTCCAAGAGAGAAAGGCTTGTCGGTCTGTTGGTCGGCGGCGGGCCACGTAGTGGTCTTCATGGTCTCCTGCGGTATTATTGGAATGAACTGCAGAGGCGGTTGCGTGGCAACCGCCCATATGGTTCCGGAGAGTATCGCCACGAGGGTGATAAGGGTGGTGATGGCGGTAATGTGGGAGTGTTGGTCTTTCTTCTTCATAGATGATGGTGGTGCTGCGTATGGTGGTAAGGGGTTAATCCCTGAGCATTTCGAGGAGCTGTTCGCCGGTGAGCTTGTGGCTGGTGTCGGTGCTGTCGAGAATATTCTCCACGAGTTCGCGCTTCTGCTCATGTAGTCGCTGAATCTTCTCCTCGATAGTGCCTTCGGCAATGAGGTGGTAAACGGTGACGTTCTGCTTCTGTCCGATGCGGTGTGCACGGTCGGTGGCCTGCGCCTCGATGGCAGGGTTCCACCATGGATCCATGTGAACCACGTAGTTGGCACGGGTAAGGTTAAGACCCAGTCCGCCGGCCTTCAGCGATATGAGGAAGACGGGGCACTCACCGGCCTGGAACTTCTCTACCAGTTGCTGGCGCTCCTTAATGGGCACTGTGCCGTCGATGTAGAGATAGGGTATGGAGGCATTGTCGAGAGCCTTCTTTATCAGTGCGAGATATGAAGTGAACTGCGAGAATACGAGGATGCCGTTGGAGCCTTCGAGGATAGTCTGCAGCAGTTCCACGAGGGCTATGATTTTCGAACCTTCCTTTTTGGATGTCTTGCCCTTGGTCTTCTCCACGAGACGCGTGTCGCAGGCACACTGTCGCAGTCGTGTGATTTCTGCCAGCGTGGCTACGCTGACGCTCTTGCCTTTCTCCTCCATGAGCAGAGCCTCAGCCTTGCGCCGCAGTGCCTCATATACGAGTAATTCATCCTCAGAGAGGTCCACGTGCTGGTATATCTCCTCCTTGTCGGGCAGTTCCTTTGCCACCTTATCCTTGGTGCGTCGCAGCATGAAAGGCTTGACAAGTCGGTCGAGCTGTGCCTGCACGTCCTTGTCGCCATTCTGCTCTATTGGTCCGATGAAGCGACGGTTGAAGTCGTCGAAGGAGCCGAGCAGTCCCGGGTTGACAAACTGGAAGAGGTTCCACAGTTCGCCCAGGTGGTTCTGCACGGGCGTACCCGTCAGCATCACGCGGTACTGGCTCTTCAGCTTCATTGCCACGGCAGAAGTCTTGGCACCGCGGTTTTTGATTATATGAGCCTCATCGAGGCAGATGCTCGTCCACTGCTTTTTTGTAATCTCGTCCTTGACGCTGAGCAGCAGTCCGTACGTAGTGACCACGACGTCGCCCGCCTTTGCCTTTGCAATAGCCTCGCCACGGTCAGGCTCGAAGTTGAGCATGGTGATATTGAGCGACGGTGCAAACTTCTGGAACTCCGTCTTCCAGTTAGGTGCCACCGAGGCAGGCGCAATGACCAGCGCCGGTCCTTCCTTCGCCTTTGAGAGCAGGAAGGTGATGGTCTGTATAGTCTTTCCGAGACCCATATCATCGGCAAGCAATGCTCCGGCGCCCCACTTGTTAAGTCGCGACATCCATTGGTAGCCATCCTTCTGATACTCTCGCAGCGTAGCGTTGAGTTCCTTTGGCACGCGTGGCGAGTAGGTACTCGACTCCTTTATGCGCTGTCTGACGGCGCGTACCTCGTCGTCCTCGACGATGGTTAGTTCGCCCTCAGTGAGGTCAGGTCCGAGCAGAGCGATGGAGAATGGCGACATGACGAGTTTTCCCCTTGTCCTTGATGCTATGGAACTGATGCTGACGAGCTGTCGGCGCAGCTTGTCGCTTAGTGCGAGGAACTCACCCTCGCCAAGTCGTATAAATCTTCCGTGCGACTGGCTTGCCAGGTCGAGCAGCTGTGCCATGGTCAAGACCTTTCCCTGGTCAACCTCTACGGAGCCTTCTATCTCAAACCATCCGTTGTCGTTCTTCTTTATTGCTCCTCCCCAGGCAGTGGAGCTGTTGCGCTGCCTTACGCTCATCTTCGAGCCTTCGGGCCATTCGCATGATATGCGGTCGGGGTTTTGTTGTGCATACTCTATTAGCGGCAGCAGACTGTAAGCCTCAACGGTAGCCATGCCCGTATTGCCCATGGTCTCGCGCACGGCAGAGAGTTCCGGACAACTCTCTGCAAAATGCTTCATATTGTCCTGTTCGGTCTGTATGTCGCGCTCCACTCTCATGCGTCCGTTCTCTCCCGCGTCGATTATGATGCTGTCGCCCTCTCCTGGCACGCATCGCATGTGTCCGCCCTCAAGCGGACGTGTGAAGATGCCCACCACATAGTTTTCCTTTCCCTCGGGGCGCATCTGCATGATGAGGTGTGCGTCGCCCTTGGTGATGGGTAGCGTGGAGCCACCGTCGATGAGGTTGCTGTTGACCTCTACCTTTCCTCCGAGCGAAGCGAGGAAGGTCTTGAGCTGTGGCTCTGCCTCTCGTGGGAAGAAGCCGAGCGAGAGCAGTCGCTGGTAGTATGGTCTCTGCTCCGCATTCATCCTGATGAAATTGATGCTTGCCGCGCCACGGTGGGTTATGATGACGCGCTGTTCTATCTTATCCTCCGGCACGTTGCTGGTGATGCGGTAGCCGTCGCCCTCATCGACGAGCGTGAGGTATGGCATTTCCTCCGTCACCTCGACCTTTGCATAGGGAGCGAAGCGTCCTACGTAGAGGCGGCTGTCCTCGGTCATGTGTGGCAGCACGCTGCTGAGCGGCACTCCTGAAGAATAGGCTGCTGAGCGTGACAGGCGTGCTATCTCACGGTCGGCGCTATTCATGGCCTCTGACGAACCGACGACGAAAGCCGACATCGACAATCTCTTTCCCGAACCCCACGTACCGTTTTTCAGTCTTGACTGCTCGCGTGCCTCGACATAGGTGGCATTCATATCGTTCATGAAATAACCTATGCGTGTCTGTCTTTCATCCTTCTGCTTTGAAGTATCTGAGAGCGACATGAGGTCATCGAGCACGTTTTCCCATTCAGGTTTGCGGTAGATACTCTGCAGCAGTCCCATGGGTCCGTAGGCTTTGTCCATGGCTTCAGTGTCGGTCTGCTCCACGTACTTGCGCATCTCCTGGCGCATGATGAGCCACTTAGGCTTTATGTGGCCGCACCTGTCTATCACTTTTTTGTTGTCGATGTAGTAAGCCAGCAGCAAGCCTGCGGTGTTGTCGAAGCCGCTCGTGCTCTCAACGAGGTTGCTGAGCACCATCTGCTCGCTCATCTTCTCGTTGTATTCTGATGATACGATGCCGTAGAGCGTAACGGCAGCATTTACCGCGTTCTTGTCAGAGCTCTTCTTGAGGGAGTTGCACTTACGTTGTCCGTCGGCAGTGCCACAGAGGAAAGCCACGAGCATATAGAAGAAGTTGCATGATTTCAGTGGCAGGAAACTTCTCGAACTTGTTGTGGAGCCGTATAAATTATCCTTGTTATTCATTGCCACGGCCTGCTTGAAGTGTTCCAGGGCCTTAATCATATTGCCATGGTAGGCCTCGTGGATGCCTGCAATGATGCGGTGGTTCTTGTTGTTGGCAAGGAGTTGTTTAGGCATCTGTCCGTGTGCCATGTATGCATAGAGGTCAACGAGACACTGCAGCCTGAGCATCTTGCTGGCCGTAATAGAGCGATTCTTGTAGTTGCTGATGAGCGACGTGAGGTAGGCCGAATCAACGAGCAATTCCTCGTCGAACACCTTGACGAGGAAAGCGTTAATGACATTGAAGAATTCACTTTCGTCAATCTCAAGCAGCAGCGTGGCGAAGCGTTCGTCAGCCACAATGGGCATCAGCATCTCTACACTGAAGTGATCAATACTGTCCATGAGTCGGTGATCCAGCCGCTTGAAGTCGGAGATGATATACTCCCAGAACAGTTTCTGCTCATCAGCAGGCCTGAGCTTAGAACCCACGGCGCTGAGCACCTTCTGCGTCAGTTCCTTACAATCGTCGTAAAGGAAGGTCATGAGTGGTATCATGTGCTCTTTCGCCACTCTATAGTCGTAGTTGCCCGTGTGCCAGTCGTAGCCTTTCAACTCAATGAGCCTTCGGCTGCTCAGCTGATGCGTCAGTTTATTTAAGTCAATATTGTCATTGCCAGTGACTTTGCATAGAGCTTCTTTCAGTTTTCTGGTGTTTTTCTCTTCTACTTCAAAGAGTGTGTAGATTGCAAGCAGTGCGAGTTCATCGTTAGGCAGCGAGACGTATAAATCTTTATTCATTGCGGCAGTTATCTGGTTATCACTATTTACTGCTGTATGCCAGGGCGTATGCCTTTATGCGCTTCACCATGGCGAGCAGTCCGTTGGAGCGTGTGGGCGAGAGGTGCTCCTTCAGTCCTATCTCCTCGATGAAGTAGAGGTCTGCAGAGAGTATCTCCTCTGGCGTATGGTCGGTCAGCACCCGTATGAGCAGGGCTATGATACCCTTCACGATGAGGGCGTCGCTCTCTGCGGTGAAGTGCAGCGTGCCGTCTGCCTGCTTGTCGCACTGCACCCATACGCGGCTCTGACAGCCGTCGATGAGGTTTTGCTCTGTCTTGTACTCGTCAGCCAGTGGCTCTTGCTCCGAGCCGAGGTCGATGAGCATCTGGTAACGGTCCATCCAGTCATCAAGACCGCTGAACTCTTCTATTACTTCGTCTTGTATCTCGTTGATTGTCATATTCTCTTTTTTTTATAGTTGCTATAGCTTTCATAGTTTCCATAGTTGCTATAGCCTCATACCTTCTCCATTACGAACACCTTGTCGTTAGGCCTTACCTTATCGGGCACCTTGATGCTTACGCGCTGGCCCTTGGTAGCTTGCTCAACGGGCTTGAGGTCATAGCGTATCTCCTCCACCTCGTCGATATACATCGCTCCGGTGGTGGTGCCGGTGAAGAGCAGTTTGTCGCCCACCTTGATGTCGTGAGCCTCCACCTGTATCTCTGCCACGCCAATCTTTGAGAAGTATTTTATCACCTTGGCGGCATATACCTTCTTCTCGGTTGCCTTGGAGCCGTAGGAGTCGTTCCACTCGCCAAGTCGCTGTCCCTGGTAGTAGCCGTCCCAGAAACCACGGTTGAAGACCCTTGCCAGACGCTCGTCCCACTTGTCCTTGGCCTCTTCAGTAAACTGCTTTGGCTCCTGCGGCTGCTGCTGGTCGTGGAGCACGGCACTGATGGCTTCCTTGTAGCATCTGACCACGGTGTCAACATACTCTGCTCCGCGTGCCCTGCCTTCTATCTTGAACACCCTGACGCCTGCCGTCATCATGCGGTCGATGAAGCGGATGGTCTTGAGGTCCTTGGGCGACATGATATATTTGTTGTCGATGAGGAGTTCGTTGCCCGTCTCCACGTCTTCCACGCGGTACTTGCGGCGGCATATCTGCACGCACTCGCCACGGTTGGCGGAGCGTCCCATGTCGTGGAGCGAGAGGTAGCACTTGCCCGAGATAGCCATGCACAGCGCACCGTGGCAGAACATCTCAATGCGGATGGGCTGTCCCGAAGGTCCGCAGATGCCTTCCTTCACCGCCTGCTCATGGATGGCCTGCACCTGCTCCATGCGCAGTTCGCGCGCCAGCACTACCACGTCGGCAAACTGCGCGTAGAACCTGAGCGCCTCGATGTTTGAAATATTAAGCTGAGTGGAGAGATGCACTTCCTGCCCTACCTCACGGCAATACATCATGACGGCCACGTCACTTGCTATGACGGCAGAGATGCCAGCCTCCTTGGCGGCATCAATGATTTCGCGCATCTGTTCGAGGTCTTCGCCGTAGATGACAGTGTTGACGGTGAGGTACGACTTTATGCCGTGGTCGGCGCATGTTGCTGCCATCTCCTTCAGGTCGTCGATGGTGAAGGCTGCTGCCGAGTGAGCGCGCATATTGAGTGCTCCTATGCCGAAATATATCGAACCGGCACCGGCATTGATAGCTGCTGCCAGCGACTCGCGCGAGCCGACGGGTGCCATGATTTCAAAATCCTGTTGTGTCATTGAGTTACTTTTATTTGTGATGCCAAAGCATGAGGCTCATTGCATCAGAGCGACTCAAGCATACGCTTTATGACTACCTCGGCGGAAATCTCGCGGTTGGCAGCCTCGGGGATGACGAGCGAGCGTGGCGACTCTATGACGTCGTCGGTGACGATGAGTCCGCGGCGCACCGGCAGACAGTGCATGAAGGCGGCATCGTTGGTCCATGACATGTGCTCCGCATCCACCGTCCAGTGGCTCCACTTGTGGTAGTCGTCGAGTATCTGTCCGTAGGCTTCCGGGCGCGTCACGCCCGGGCACGACCAGTTCTTCGCGTATATGAAGTCGGCACCTTCGAAGGCTTTCTTCTGGTCATACTCTATGGTGGCACCGCAGGTGAATTTAGGGTCGAGCTCGTAGCCCTCGGGGTGTGTTATCACGAGGTCAACGTCGGGTGCTGCCTGCATCCACTCGGCGAAGGAGTTAGGCACGGCCTGCGGCAGTGCGCGGCAGTGTGGCGCCCAGGTCAATACGGCCTTCACGCGGTCGGTCCTCTTGTGCTCCTCGATGGTGATGAGGTCGGCAAAGGCCTGGAGCGGATGCACGGTGGCCGTCTCCATGGCGAAGACGGGTCGGCCGCTGTACTTCACGAACTGCCCCACGATGGTCTCGGCATAGTCATACTCGCGGTCTGTCAGTCCGGCAAAGGAGCGTATGCCTATGAGGTCGCAGAAGCTGCCCATGACGGGAATGGCCTCCAGCAGGTGCTCGGACTTGTCGCCGTCCATGATGACGCCGCGCTCGGTCTCCAGTTTCCATGCTCCGGCGTTGACGTCGAGCACTATGACGTTCATGCCCAGGTTCATGGCAGCCTTCTGTGTGGAAAGGCGTGTGCGCAGTGAGTTATTGAAGAAGACCATGAGCAGCGTCTTGTTCTTGCCCAGATGCTGATAGGCGAAGCGGTCGCGCTTCACCTCCTGTGCCTCGGCGAGAGCTGCTGTGATGTCGCCAAGGTCACGTGCGTTGAAGAATGTATTCATATTATAGTTTTTTTCTTTTGTCAGTTTATTACGGTGGTAATTTATATAACCCACCTTATAGATTGCAAAGTTACAAAAACTTTCGTTGTTTTGCAAGATTTATCCACGTTTTTTCCTTATATATGCGCCTGCGAGAGTAATCTTTGGAGTGAATGTTTAAAAAGAAAAGAAAAAATTTGGTTGGTTGGAAAAAAAAACGTACCTTTGCCCTCAGGGCGCAGTGTGCGCCTGATTGAAAAACTAACTTAATCTCCTATTATGTTCAAAAAAGACGAAATACACGCAAAAGCCATCGACGCAGGACTGCTGAATGACATAAACCTTATTTCGGGCGACGAGTCGCTGATGAGGCGTCTTGTCAGGTATGTGGGCAGGCTGGTAAAGGAGCGGAAGAAGGCTGCTGACCCTACGCTGATGACGAAGGAGGAGTTCTTCCGCATGATTGACGAGGCCAGGGAAGAGGCTCGCCAAGGAAAGGTAAGGAGCTTTGATAGTGTAGAGGATTTTGACAAATATATCAGAAGCTTACCATGATTTATAAAATAGAGTACACTCAAACTGGGAAATGGAGAGACCTGAAGATGTTTTTTAACTAACAATATTTATTAACTTCAAAAAAAGGAAAACTTGCACTATGGCAGTACTTGAGAAAACATCACGAAATATCACAGTAAGGCTGACAAAGGCACGCTGGGCACGACTCATGGAGATGGAGAAGGCATATAAGACTGCCAGATGCGTGGTAAGAGCCAAGAGACAGTGTGAGACAGCACCGTCAATGTCGGTAACCGATGCCATAAAGCATATCGACAGTCTATGATTAGGGATATACGCTTCTCAGAGGAGTTTGACAAGGCATTCAAGCACATGGAGAGTGTCTCTGATGCCTTTCTGGATGATATTATATTGAAAATAAATGAAGAAACTTAACACAGCATAACTATTTTTTAACTAACAATATTATTAACTAACAAATCAAAAAGCTTATGAAAAAAGTTTTTACTTTAATCGCTGCGGCCATGATGGCTCTGGGTGTGAGTGCGGAGAGCTATACACCCACTGTCAAAATGACGTATGTGAACCAAAGTAGTGCTGATACCTCATACGGAGAGGTAACATCTGCAAGCACGGGTTTCAACACTTTCAGTAACGGAACCGTAGGTTTCGGCAACACAGGCTGGGGTGTGAACTTCATCACTTACATCGAGGTTGATGCCAGTGGTCTGCCAGAGAATGCTACGGTGACAGAAGCCAAACTGACAGCTACGGTGTCAGGATCTGACCGCGGACACACCTTCAACATCGGTTACAACACATCTGCGTGGTCAGCTGATCTTACTTACAACACTGCTGACAAGACTGCTACATCTCTCAACAGTACTCTTACTACTACAGCAGGCAGAGGCAGTACCGGAACTAAGACAGGTGATTTCATCATTACTGATGCTTTCAAGAGCAGCAAGAAGGTGACATTGCTTATATGGGACACTGCTGCCGGCGGCGGTACTGTGTCAGATGTAAGTGCTTCCATCACATACACTACCGAGAAGACCTCATCTTACTATGTAGTACGTGAGCTTGATTCTGAAACCCAGATTGACACCATTACTTATAAGGGTACTATAGTAGGCACAGAGGTGTCAGCCTCTGAGACCGACAAGGGCAACTTCTACTTTGACGGTGTGAAGTATGTATATGTCTCTGGTGGTGATAAAACTATCACAGTGGATGAGGACGATACCAAGAACTACATTCACCTTACCTTCAAGGAGGCCGACAAGATAGAATATACCATCAATAGCAGTCTTGGATATATGTTAAGTGGTGGAACTTCTTACGCAGGTGACGCTGTTAAATACGCATATCCAAGGTATGGGACATTAGACGGTTCTCTCTACGAGTCTTCTGTAAACAACAGGGAGTACACCAATACGTTTACTCCTACAGCAGATAACTCAGTAGCTGTGGTTAACTATAACGCTTCAAACATAGATAATATCGTTTACTGCAACGAGGGTGAGTACATTGCAGGACTGACAGAGACAACGGCAGGAAACCTTCCTATCCGCGGCTCTAACGGCAAGGGAGGCGTAAGCACTGAGAATGTCACCGTCACCTCACTGCCTGCAGGTAAGTATGTGATGGTAGTAGGTGCCTTCACCAGCAAGACGTCACAGCAGGATCTTAACTTCACTGTAGGCGGCACTGCTTACACTGCATCATCATCAGGCAACCTCAATGAGAATACTTCACCTGAATTC
>OCVV011357999.1_pt1 | contig 14914 bp, 11 predicted proteins | sample 1539721 | NCBI WGS metagenome assembly OCVV01 (sample SAMN02144230, study PRJEB22623) | gut metagenome | biome: sheep rumen | host: Ovis aries | place: New Zealand
GATGACTCTCTTAAAACCAGGGCAAAATCCTTGCCCTGTCAGCGTTTTGCGAGTTTTCCAGCATGGTTTGCACACTTCCGAAGTGCTAGACGTCTCGTTTAGAATGTTTTAAATGTGCAAATTAGATCGTGCACGATCTAATTTTTTAACCTAATTTTACTTAAATTTATTATATCGGCGAATTACTCGAATTTAACGAAGCTACGCAGGTCGCCAGGTTATCTTTTTGTTTTGCGAATTACTCGAATGCTTGCGCAGGCCATTCGAGTAATTCGCTGAAATCAACCTGCGTAGCATTCGCGTAATTCGCATAATTCGCCGTTAAAAAAAGCTGCGTAGCTTCGAGTAATTCGAGTAATTCGCCGTTAGAATCCTTGTTTGGGGTGGGGCGTTCTCCGCTTCGCTATCGAGAGTCTCCACTGGAGGCTCCCTTCACGTGCACGATCTATTTTTTTGACCTAAACTAACTTAAACACCATGTAATGGAGCGCCGGCATCGCACCCGCCGGCACTACCGCTCGGTGGCGTAGCGCCGCATCCAGGTCAGCTGCTTGCGGGCGTAGTGCCAGGTGTTGAGCTTGATGTCGGCCACGGCGTCGTCCAGTCCGCGCGTGCCGTCGAGCACGGGGAAGAGCTCGCGATAGCCGACCGTGTTGAGGGTGCTCAGGTGGCGCCGCGGCAGCAGCGTCCGTACCTCGTCGAGCAGACCCTCCTCCATCATGCTGTCCACACGGCGGTCGATGCGTGCGCGCAACTCGTCGCGCTCCATGGTCAGCACGCGCACCTCGGTGGTCCACTCCTGAGCCGCGGCGGACGGCTGTGCCGAGCTGCTCACAACCTGGCTGTAGGGACGCCCCGTGGTGAGGCACACCTCGAGGGCCCGCTGCAGGCGGACGGGGTTGCGGCGGTCGACTCGGGCATAGTAGTCGGGGTCGAGCTGCTGCAGCTGACGCTGCTTCTCTTCGAGCGGCATCTGCTGCAGACGGGCGCGCAACTCGGGCGCGGGGTTGGGCATGGGCGACACGTCGCGGAGCAGCGCGTCGATGTAGAGGCCGCTGCCGCCGACGGCCACCACCGTCTCGTGCCGGCGGAAGAGGGTGCGCAGCAGGCGCAGGGCGTCCTGCCGATAGTCGTAGATGTTGTAGGGCTCGTCGACCGAACGGCAGGCGATGAAGTGGTGAGGGGCGGCGGCAAGCTCGTCGGCCGTGGGGCGTGCCACGCCGATGCGCAGCTCGCGGTAGAACTGGCGCGAGTCGCAGGAGACGATCTCCGTCTGCCACTCCCGGGCCAGACGCACGGCCAGAGCCGTCTTGCCCACGGCCGTGGGGCCTGCCACGATGACCAGCTTAGGCATTGAGCACCTTGTCGAACTCCTCCCAGAACTCGGGGAACGACTTGCCGACCACGTCGGGATTCTCGATCTGCAGCTCGGGGAAGCGCAGCTTGAGCGGGGCGAACGCCATGGCAATGCGGTGGTCGCCGTAGGTGCGCACCATGTCCTTCGGCTTGAGGGTGGAGGGCAGGATGTGCAGCTCGTCGTCGGCAGCATTGACGGTGACGCCCATGCGGTGCAACTCGGTGGTGATCGCCTCGCGGCGGTCGCTCTCCTTGAGGGCTATATTGCTGACCCCCTTGAGGATGGTGCGCACACCGGCGGCGGCGGCAGCCACGGCGAAGGTGGGCACCAGGTCGGGGCAGTCCAGGCAGTTGAACTGCACCACCTTGGCCTGCTCGCCCCCGCCCTGCAGGGTCACACTGCGCCCGGTGGCGCGGTAGGGGGAGCGTACCTCGGTGCTGTTCACGCCCAGTTGGCGGAAGAAACGGTCGGTGGCGCTGTCGCCCTGGCACGAGTCGAGCTGCAGACCCAGCAGGCGGATACGCAGTTCGGGGCGCAACAGGGCCATCGTGTAGAAGTAGGAAGCCGACGACCAGTCGCGCTCGATGGTGATCGTGGCGGGCTTGGGCCGACCTTCATAGGGCTGCACGTAGTAGGTGCGGCCGTTCGACGAGCGGCGCACCTCGACGCCCGCCTGGCGCAAGGCGTCGCAGGTCATCTCGATATAGGGGCGCGACGTGGGGCGCTGGGTCATCGTCAGCGAGATGCCTTCCGGCATCTTGGGGGCCACCAGCAGCAGGGCACTGACAAACTGGCTGCTCAGCAGGGGGTCGACGCTGACGGTGCGCTTGTTGGGCACGCCGCCTTGTATCTGGACCGGCAGGAACCCCTCCTGCTCGGTGCAGTCCACACGTATACCCATCTGTCGCAGGGCATCGATCAGCGGCGCCATCGGACGCTGGCAGAGACGCTCGTCGCCCGTCAGCACATAGTGGCCCGACGAGAAGGCCAGCAGCGGCATCATGAAGCGCGCCACCGATCCTGCGTTGTCGCAGTAGAAGACGTCCGACGAGTGATCCTCGAGTTGAGTGAGCAGCGAGCGGAGCAGTTTGGTGTCGTTTGAAGTGGAGAGTTTGCCGATACGGAAATGGCTTCCCATCAGGTGGTTGATCATCAGCCACCGGTTGCTCATGCTCTTCGATGCCGGCAGATTGATCCGAATGTCGTTGGTGTTCATGCGATGTCGTATTCCTTAAGTTTGCGATAGAGGGTGCGTTCGGAGATGTGCAGGTCGGCTGCGGCCAACTTGCGGTTGCCGCCGTGCAGGGAGAGGGCGGTCAGGATGGCTTGTTTCTCGCGCTGGTCGAGGGCCACGGCCCCTTCGTCGATCACCTCGGGGGTGAGGAACTCCTCCTCTTCGGCGGGGGTTGACAGGGGCTGCGTGGGCAGGTAAGGCGCCGGATGCTGGTCCACCTGCATCGGGACTCCCTGGGCCAACTGCGCCACAGCCTGGCGCAGATCGCTGATCTCCTTGCGCATCTCGTTGATCATCTGACCCATAGAGAGGGCTTTGAGGAGGAGTTCGCGGTCGGTGATCTGGCTGCTCTGGGGCCCTTGATCGCTCACGACGGCCGGCATCCGCTCGCCGGAAGGCACGTATGTGAGGTAGTTCTGCAAGATGGCCGGCGTGATGGTGCGCTCGGTTTCCACCACGGCTATCTGCTCAGTGATGTTCTTCAGCTCGCGCACATTGCCGTGCCAGGGGTAGTTCATCATCATGCGCTTGGCCTCGTCGGTGAGGACGATGGGGGGCATGTGGTACTTCTCGGCCACGTCGGACGAGAATTTGCGGAAGAGGAGCGGGATGTCGTCCTTGCGTTCGCGCAGCGGCGGGAGGTAGATACTGAACTGGTTGAGGCGGTAGTAGAGGTCCTGACGGAAGCGGCCCTGGCGGACTGCCTCGACGATGTCGACGTTGGTGGCCGCCACCACACGGACGTCAATCTTCTGCGCCGACGAACTTCCGACCGGGATGATCTCGCCATTCTCGAGCACTCGCAGCAGCTTCACCTGCATAGCCAGAGGCAACTCGCCCACCTCGTCGAGGAAGATGGTGCCGCCATCGGCCTCCTCAAAGTAGCCTTTGCGCGAGCGGTCGGCCCCGGTGAAGGCGCCTTTGACGTGGCCGAAGAGCTCGCTCTCGATGGTGCCCTCGGGGATGGCGCCGCAGTTGACCGAGATGAGTCCCCGTCCCTGCTTGGCGTGTTTGCGCCGGCTGTTCTCGTGTATGATGCGGGAGAAGACATCCTTGCCCACGCCGCTCTCGCCGGTGATGAGGATGGAGAGGTCGGTCGGGGCCACCTGTATGGCCTTGTAGAGGGCCATCTCGAGGCGCGGATCGTTGCCGATGATGTCGTATCGCAGTTTGATATTCTTAGTGTCCATAGAGTGATTCGTGTACTAATAAGTGTCGCATCGCGGCGCAATGACGATGTTGCGCACCGTCTGCATCTGCCGCATGACGGAGTTGTATTGCTGGATCTGGAGTAGAAGCTCGCGTTGCTGTTCCTCGGTGGCTGTGCGAAGCTGCTCGCGAAGGTCGGCGGTCATCTGCGACAGGCGGCCGCTCTTGAAGGCGTAGATGCTCTCGGTGAGGTCCTGCAGCAGGTTGTCCTCGATCTTTGGCACAAAGACCCCTTTGGCACGCCAGCTGTCGCTCAGCGAGTAGGTGTCCATCATCAGGGTGACCGCAAAGACGCGCAGCTGCTCGTCGGTCGAGTTGAGGAAGCGCGAGGTGTCGATCTGGTGGGTCATATCGACCATCAAGGCGCACTGTTCGAAGATGCGCTGGCAGAGGGGATGGGACATCGAGAGCTGGTCGTTGCGCAGCTCGGAGACGATAATCTCCGCCACACTGTACTCGACGGTCTGCGGCTGGCCCTGGTCGTCGACGGTCTGCTGCGGCACCATGCGGTTGCCATAGTCGAGCAGCAGCTTGACCAGATGGCGTTCGGCCTCGGGCAAGGGGCGGTGCATCGGGGCGGCATCGGCCACAGGCACGGCGGACACCCCTTCGGGCACTTCGGCCTCGGGCGCCGACTGACCGGCCGCATCGGCCTCGGGCGCTGCCGACTGTTGCCCGGCCGTCTGGGCCCGCTGGGCCTCTTCGTAGGCCTTCTGGCGGGCCGTGGCGGCAGCCTTGGCCACCGCGCTGCCCAGCACCTCCTCGCTGACGTGCAGCAGGTGGGCGCACTGACGGATGTACTCCGCGCGCTCGAGCATGTCGGTCACCAGACCGATCGAGCGGGCGGTGTCGCTGATGAGCTCGGCCCGGCGGATGGGGTCGTCCTTGACGCCGTCGAGGAGGACGCGCGTCTTGAACATGATGAAGTTGTCCTCGTGCTGGGCCAGGTAGTCCTGCAGGGCCGACGAGCCGTACTTCTGGGCGTAGCTGTCGGGGTCCTCGCCGTCGGGGAAGAGGACGAGGCGCACGTGCATTCCCTCGGCAAAGAGCAGGTCGACGGCGCGGAGGGCCGCCTTGATGCCGGCCGAGTCGCCGTCGTAGAGCACGGTGACGTTGGACGTGTAGCGCTTGATGAGGCGTATCTGCTCGGTGGTGAGGCTGGTGCCGCACGAGGCCACGGTGTTCTCCACCCCCGACTGGTGCATCGACACCACGTCGACGTTGCCCTCCACCAGGTAGCACTTGCCGGCCTTGGCAATGGCCGTGCGCGCCTGGTAGAGGCCGTAGAGGATGCGGCTCTTGTTGTAGATGTCGGAGTCGGGCGAGTTGACATACTTGGCAGCCTGCTTCTCCGAGCTCAGCACGCGGCCGCTGAAGCCCAGCACGCGGCCCGAGATGCTGTAGATCGGGAACATCACCCGGCCGCGGAAGCGGTCGTAGCGCTTGCCGCTGTCTTCCTTGACGATGGTGAGACCCGTCTTCTCGAGCACCGTCAGGCTGTAGCCCTGCTTGAGGGCATGGTCGGTGAAGTTCGACCACTCGTCGAGGCAATAGCCCAGTCCGAAGCGCTTGATGATCTCGTCGCTCATGCCCCGCTGGTGGAAATAGCTGAGGCCCACGGCGCGGCCCATCTCGTCGTTGTAGAGCAGGTCGGCAAAATACTTCTGGGCAAACTCCGAGACATGGAAGAGGGCGTCGCGCTCGTTCTGCCGCTGCTGCTGCTCGGGGGTCATCTCCTCCTCCTGGATCTCGATGTTGTACTTGCGGGCCAGGTACTGCAACGCCTCGGGGTAGGTGTAGTGCTCGTGCTTCTTCAGGAAGGCCACCACATCGCCCGCCTCACCGCAACCGAAGCACTTGAAGATGCCCTTCGACGGGGAGACATAGAACGACGGCGTCTTCTCGTTGTGGAACGGGCAGCAGCCGATATGGTTGGCGCCGCGCTTCTTGAGCGAGACGAAATCGCCGATCACCTCCTCAATGCGGGCGGTGTCCATGATACGTTGTATGGTCTCCTGGTCTATCATCGAAACAAAATGCAAAAATACGACTTTTTTCCGACATAGCAAAATTAAATCTCACCCGATCGCCCACCAAGAAACACATTAAGTTAATTTAAGTTAAAAAATTAGATCGTGCACGATCTAATTTGCACATTTAAACCATTCAGAACGAGACGTTTGACCTTCCGGAAGTGTGCAAACCATGCTGGAAAACTCGCAAAACGCTGACAGGGCAAGGATTTCACCCCGGTTTTAAGAGAGTCATCAGGGAGTCATCACGGAGCCATCAGGGAGCAGACAGGGTTTCAGGGGGGTGGAGCGGGGTGCAATGCGGACGGAAAACGGGTGGCGGTTGGGGTGGGTTTCGGCTGGCGGCACGGGCATCGCCGGGCCTCACAGTCGGGGTGCGACGAAAAAAAAGGAGGGCTGGCCGCCAGAAGCGGCCAGCCCTCGCTGGTTCTTTGCCGACAGACGGGACTAGCGTACCACCTCGATGGAGCCGTTGTGCTCAATGTTGCCATTGTAGCCCTTGGCCGAGAAGCGGTAGAAGTAGGTGCCGGTAGGCATGTCCTTGGGATCCCAGAAGTCCTCGTCGTTCGAGATATTCTCGCGGTGGTAGACCCGGGTGCCCCACTTGTTGTAGATGTCAAGCTGGTTGATGGGGTAGCCCATGCCGTTGACGAGGTTGCCGATGACGAAGCGGTCGTTGACACCGTCGCCGTTGGGGCTGACCACATTGGGGAACTGGAGGAAGTCATTGACCACGAGGATGGTGTTCTCGGCGGTGTCGCGGCAGTAGATGATGTTGCCCGAGGGGGCCAGGTTGTCGGTTCGGGCAATGAGGCGCACGGCATAGTTGCCCGAGGGGTCGCCCTCGGTGTACTGCGAGAAGTCGAACCTCGGGGTCTCTTCGGTGAGCGTCTCGACCGAGAGCGGGTAGTCGAGGTTGTACTGCACCTCCCAGAAATACTTGGTCCAGCTGGTCTTGGGCTCGGTCAGGTTGGTGAAGGTGGCCACCGGGTTGAGCACCGAAGGATAGGTCGGATTCCACGAGAAACCGGCATGAGGCGCGTCGAAGACAGCGATGGCCTGCGGACTGATGATGGAGTCGATGCATCCGTCGGCCGAGGTGGCGTAGTACTTCAGGTCGTAGAGACCGGCGTCGTAGGTGTGGGTCGGGCTGGCCTCGGTCGAGGTGATGCCGTCGCCAAACACCCAGTAGTGCTCGACGGCGTCGACGCTACGGTTGTCGAACGACAGGGTGAACGGCGCGCAACCTTCGAACGTGAAGGGCGTAGGCACAAAGTTGGGCATAGGCTGTCGGCGGATGTCCACGCGGATGGTGTCGCGCGCCTCGCAGGTGAGGCCGACCGTACCTTCGGGCTTGTTCCAGGCACGCACAATGTATTCAATTTCGTCGGTGGCGCCTTCGGCCGTGGTGATGGTGTCGGTATTCTGGCCGAAGGGCGACCAAATGTAGCTGAAGTTCTCGGTGTTCTTGTGGCGGTCGCCGGCATCGAGCAGCATACGGTCCACACCGCAGAGCGCCGTGTCGGGACCCAGGTCGGGCACGGGGGTCCAGTAGGTGGTGATACGGGTGTTGGTGTCCCACACACAACCGAACTCATCGTAGATCTTCACCAGGACGGGGAAGTTACCTGCCGTGTCGGGCGAGGAGATATAACTGACCGTTGGGGAAGCGGCATTGATTTTGAGACCGCGGTAATGGCCCAGGTCGTAGTCGTGATACTGCGGCGAGGGATCGGGATGCCATACGAGACTGTCGATACCCACCTGATACTTGCAGTCGCCAGCCATGGTGATGTTGCAGATGTCAAGCGACCAATTGAAGATCCAACCGTTGTCGCCGCCCCACGTGTCATAGATACGGATTTTCCACGTACCGTTGAGCGGGCAACCGACCAACTCGGAGAAATCGGTCCAAGGAATGTAGTAGTCGGTTTTCTCCTCGTGATTGCTGGGCTTGCGCATAGTCGATCCGTCAAGCGTGGGGGTTGTGCCCGCATTGCGGAATGGGTGCGTCACACCGGCAGCATCCACGTATGTGGCTGGCACCACCGGGAGCGTGACTCCGGTCGACGAAACCACATTGATATTACCCTCATCCTCATTGATGTAGAACTGACCCGCAGGGCGCACATTGGACGGGGTCCAAACCGTTCCTGCATTCTCGCCGGTCACGAGGGTGTAGGCCTCGTTGCGGCTGAAGCAATAATCGGCACCGATGCCATACGGATTGTTCCACGGATCGGTACACGATCCATTGTCATCGTGGGTAGCCCAACCGTAGTTGGTATTATCACCAGAGGAGCCACCGGGTTCAGAGTTTGTAAAGTTCGTTTCTCCAAGAAAGCCCTGCGGGTCACAACTAATATTGTTTCCGTATTTGATCATGGCTTCCTTGTTGATCGGGCAGATGATCGACATGTAGAAGTCGCTCGGCCACGTATGTTCCATATTGATACAGATGGAGCAAATATCGGTCGGCTGGGAAATCATACCGTTGTTGGGGAACTCTGAGAAGTCGACCGGAGCCTCGAAGAAGTTGCCCTGAGGGCAGTTGCATCCGTCGGGAATGAAAGTAACGGCTTCAAAGGTCTTCGACACAGCGCTGTCGTTAACAATGCGACGGAGGGTCAAAGTAGCGTTTTCACCCGAGTAACCCATGTTGACTGTCAGCGAATCGCTGTTGCACAGGTCGCCCAAAGAGAAGAGGGTCTTGATGGGGTTTAGTGCTGTGCGCACCTTGATACTGGCATAACTGCCATTGAGACAGCCATAGCTGTCGATCAGACGGAGTTCGACGTCGTAGCAGCCCGTCCGCTGATATTCGTTGTATTCAACCTGAGTGATACCGATACCCACGACAGTATCGCCCTCGTTACCCATATTCCACTTGAAGAGAGAGGTGTTGTCCGATGGGGTGTAGAAGCCATACCGGTAGGAGTACTGACCTTTACCCTGGAAGATGACACCGTCACCAATGCAGAGATTGGCGCCCATGAAACGGATCGTATCAATGTGATCGATGCTGTCTAACGAGGGGTTGTCTTCGTTGATATAGACCGTGTCGTAGACTGTCACCTCGCGGATGTATGACGAATCGTAGACCACATTGTTACGTGTGCGATAGAATTTCGGCAGAATCGTCGGTATAACATCTTCGCAGGGTTTGTTGCACTGAGCCACAAGGATAAACCCCTTCCCGACATCGCCCCGGTTTTGATAACACGAAAGCCGCGTCCGACTGGTGTCTGTCAAGGCGTCAGTCTTGAAACGGATGGTCATCATGTTGGACGTGTTGCTGGCCGACACATAGATATAGTCACCCGCATGCACATCGCCGTAACTGTTATTAAACTTCTTGATGAGGGGAGAGCTGGTGGAAGGTCCGTCGTAGAGGTAGATCGTATCGAGGCAGTGGACCGACAACTCGGAGACATATACTGCCAAATGGCTGTCAGCTGTACAGTTTCCCTCAATGGTTATAGAGTAGTCCACTCCGCGCGCTGGCGACCCTTCCTCGGGAGCACCCGCACCCTGCGAGTCGTCGTCACGAATAGTGATAGCCGTCATCGTCGCCGAAAGGGACGCTATCGTACCGTTCGTTGTTGCATTCATACGGTACGTATACCCCTGAGCCTTCACCGAAGGGGAGAATGCTAAGGCAAGCGCAAACAAAACGAAATATGCAGATATCTTTTTCATATCAAAATATATTTCTATAGGTTATTCTTTCGTCAATCTTGGCTGTTCTGCCGTGTCGCCATATACTCGTTAAACCACTGATCGGTAACCTCCCTCATTTCCATGATAGAACGAACCACCAAGTAAGGGTGTGTTGACCCGGGAGTCTGGAAACAGATCGTCTCTTCCACATCACGGTTGACCAGCTGGAACCATGCAAAGTTGTAGCGATAGTAGCTCAACGTGTTCAGATCGACCACATAGTTGGCAGGAAGCGTCTCGCCGGTAAACTTGTCCTGCACATCTGCAATGTCGTACAAGATGACACCCGTAGGCATCGTGTCGGACTCATAGAAAGCGTTGCGGGCATATTGGCACCGGTACTCGAACTTTTCCGGAGCCTGCATCAGATAGCGTTCCATCTGCTCCGTGTTCCATCGGAAGTAGGGAAGCATGATCGAATCGCAATTCTGCGCCTGTGCACCCACGGCCATCATTACTACTGCCACTATCAAAACTAGACGTTTCATTTTCGGATATTTTATATTGTTTTGTTCCACGTTCTGCCCTATAGACGTTTTTGGCCCCCTTTTTGGGTCAGCGCTTGGTGTTTTTTATGATTTTTTAACACCGCGGCGCCTAATATGATTGATCAGAGCCATCAGCAGACCTAGCGCCAAGAAGCCGCCCGGAGGCAGGATCATCATCAGCATGCCGTCGGCACCACCAATGAGGCTGTGGCCGAAGAAGCAGCCCGTACCCAGCAGCTCGCGCACCATGCCGAGCAGGGTGAGAGCCCAGGTGAAGCCCAGTCCCATGAAGAGGCCGTCGAGGAACGACTGGCCCACGTTGTTCTTCGAAGCGAAGGCCTCGGCGCGACCCAGCACAATGCAGTTGACCACGATCAGGGCGATGAAGAGTCCCAGGCTGTCGTACAGCGCCGGCAGGTAGGCCTTCATTACCATCTCCACCATGGTGACGAAGGTGGCGATAATGACGATAAACGCCGGTATGCGCACCTTGTCGGGGATGACACTCTTGAGCAGCGAGATGACCATATTGGACATCATCAGCACAAAAGTGGTGGCCAGACCCATCGAGAGACCGTTGATGGCCGAGGTGGTGGTGGCCAACGTGGGGCACATGCCGAGGACAAGAACCCATGTGGGGTTCTCTTTAATGAGACCGTTCTTGATTATATCTTTTGTCTTCATAATAGCAATGTTTAGAGGGTGATACTAGAGAATACCTTGGCGGCATCGTTGACCACGTCGAGGAAGGCGCGCGAGGTGATGGTGCTGCCGCTAATAGCATCGACCGTGCCGCCGTCCTTCTTGACACTGAGGGCGTTGCTGGCAGGGGTGGTACCGATGACGTCGCCCTTGCCCCCCTTCTGGAACCACTGGTCGGCCTTGGCACCCAGGCCCGGAGTCTCGTGGGTCTCCAGAATCCGATAGCCGCTGACCTGGCCTTCCTTGTCGAAGCCCACCATCAGCTGCAGGTGACCACCGAAGCCTTTGTCGTTGCCAGCCTCGACAGCGGCGCCGACAAAGTTGCCTTCGGCGTCGTAGCCCAAGTGGCAGAGGGCGCCGTTGATATCGCGATCCTCCAGCCTGTCGAAGGCCGGCATCACGGCGCTGATGGCCTCTTTGACCTTGGCCTCCTGGGCCTTGGCGATGGGATCCTTGGTCATTCCGTTGAGTGCTGCCAGCGCTGCGGCCGCCACCAGGGCGATTGCCGTCAGCGACACCAGCATATTGGGTAATGTAGATTGTGCTTTCTTTGCCATAATCGTACAGTATTTACAAGTTTAACAAGCGAAGCGTTTGGGTTTGCACCAGCGGTTGAGCAGCGGAGTGACGCTGTTCATGATCAGGATGGCGAAGCTCACACCCTCGGGGTAGGCGCCCCAGTTGCGGATGACGACCGTCAGCAGGCCGCAGCCAAAGCCGAAGATGAGCTGGCCGCTCTTGGCCATGGGCGAGGTGACCATATCGGTAGCCATGAAGCAGGCACCCAGCATGATGCCGCCCGTGAGGATGGTCATCGTGGGATCCATAAACCTTTCGGGGTTGACGAGCCACAGGATACCGCTGAAGATGAAGGCCGTGCCGATGAAGGCCACGGGGATATGCCAGCTGATAACCTTGCGGCAGAGCAGGTAGATGGCACCGATGAGGATGGCCAAGGCCGAGATCTCACCCATCGAGCCGCCCATATGGCCCAGGAATATTTGCATCAGCGACGGCATATCGGCCGAAGCCATAACGTCACTGATGTTCTGGCCGTTCTTCACCGCCTCTTTGATGATGCCGAGAGGTGTGGCACCACTGTTGGCGTCGGTCATCAAGTGCGTCGGGAACCAAGCGCCCACCTTGGGCCAGGTGGTCATCTGCACCGGGAAGGAGATGAGCAGGAAGACACGGCCCACCAGCGCGGGGTTGAAGGGGTTTTTGCCCAGACCGCCGAACGACATCTTGCCGATGCCGATGGCCACGAGGGCACCGATGACAACGATCCACAGCATCTGGGCCGTGGCCGGCACGTTGAAGGCCAGCAGCAGACCGGTGACGATGGCCGAGCCGTCCCAGATGGTGGTCGGCTGTTTGAGGATGAACTTCTCGATCAGCCACTGGAACAGCACGCAGCTGACCACCGAAATCAAACTGACCAACAGGGCATTGACGCCAAAATAGGCAATGGCGACAAGCAACGCCGGCACCAGGGCCAGGTTGACACGCCACATGATTTTCTTTGTCGACTCGTCGCTATGCACGTGGGGCGAGCCCGATATATTTAATAGATTCATACTATATATAGTGTTCTAGGTTCAACATTCAATTCCACATCACTTCTTGGCGGCCATCATGGCGCGCACGCGGTTCTTGCCGAGGCGGATCTCGTCGGTCAGGGGCTTGTTGGCCGGGCAGCTGAAGAAGCAGCATCCACACTCGATGCAGTCGAGGATGTTGTGCTCCTTGGCCTCCTCGGTGCGACCGTTCTTGACCAAGGCCGAGAAGAGGTAGGGCTCCAATCCCATGGGGCAGGCGTGCATGCACTTGCCGCAGCGGATGCAGTTGGTCTCCGGAGCGCGGCGGGCTTCCTTCTCGCCGATCACGAGCACGCTGGCGTTGCCCTTCACCGTCGGGGCGTCGAGGTTCACCACAGCCTTGCCCATCATGGTGCCGCCGCTGATCACCTTGCCGGTGGTGGCGGGCAGCTCGCCGATGGAGTGCTTGATGATCTCGTTGTAGGTGGTGCCGATGCGGACGATGTAGTTGTGCTGGCTCGGGAGCTCCTTGCCGGTGACGGTGAGGATGTTCTCGATGAGCGGCTTGTTCTTCTGCACGGCCTCGTAGACGGCGAAGGTGGTGCCGAGGTTCGACACGACGCAGCCCACGTCGATGGGCAGCTTGCCGCTGGGCACCCGACGGCCGGTGACGGCGTTGATCAGCTGCTTCTCGGCGCCCTGGGGGTACTTCACCTTCAGGGGCTCGACGACGATGCCCTCGAAGCCGCGGGCCACCTCTTGCATGTGGGCGATGGCCAGAGGCTTGTTGCTCTCGATGCCGATGTAGGCGTTCGGCACCCCCAGCGCCTTGCGGAGGATGCTGATGCCGATGCAGACCTCCTCGGCGTGCTCCATCATGACGCGGTAGTCGCTCGTCAGGTAGGGCTCGCACTCGGCGGCGTTGACGATGAGGTACTCGGCCTTCTTGCCTTCGGGAATGCTGTATTTGATGTGGGCCGGGAAGGTGGCACCGCCCAGTCCGACGATACCCATCTCCTTCAGTTTGGCCACAATTTCCTTGGGTTCGAGCGTGCACTCGCGCTTGATGTCGGGGGTGCGGTCGATGGTCTCCAGCCACTCGTCGCCCTCGACGTTGATGTAGACGGCGGGCTTGCTCAGGCCGAAGGCGTCCTTGCAGGTGTCGACCTTGAGCACTGTGCCGCTCACGGGCGAGTGGACGTTGGCGCACATGAAGGCCTGGGCCTCGCCGATCAGCTGGCCTACCTTCACCTTGTCGCCCTTCTGCACCACCGGCGTCGCCGGGGCGCCCAGGTGCTGGTTCATGAGCACCACCATCTGTTTGCCCACAGGCATCACCTCGATGGCGGCATCGTTCGATATCTTGTTCTCTTCGGGGTGTACACCACCCATGCGAAATGTCTTCATATCCTTCTCGTTGATGCGTTGATACGTTGAGATGTTAGATCGGTTGCTTCAGGCTTTGACGGGTTCGGCCACCGGCTGTGCGGGGACCTCGACGGCCTCGGGCTTGGGGGCGGGCTTGACGGCCGGCGTCGGGAAGCCCACGTCCTTGATGGCCTTGGTGGGGCACTCGGTGACGCACTTGCGGCAGGCGATGCACTTCGTGTAGTCGATGTACGACACGTTGTCGGCAATGGTGATGGCCTCCATGGGGCACACCTTGGCGCACTTTCCGCAGCCGATGCAGGCGTTGGCGCAGCTCTTCATGGCCACGGCGCCCTTCTCCTTGTTGACGCAGCTGACGTACACGCGGCGGTCCTTCTTGCCCTTGTTGCGCAACTCGATGACGCGGCGCGGGCAGGCCTTGGCGCAGGCACCGCAGGCGGTGCACTTGTCGGCGTCGACCACCGGCACCCCGCGCTCGGGATCCATGTGGATGGCGTCGAACTGGCAGGCGGCCACGCAGTCGCCGCAGCCCAGGCAGCCGAACGGGCAGCCGCCCTCGCCGGTATAGACCGTGTTCTGGAAGGCGCAGGAGCGCAGACCGTCATAGTTGGAACGGCGCTGGTCGCCGCAGTTGGCGGGGTTGCAACGCACCACGGCCACCTGGGGCTCGCCCTGCACGACGGCGCAGCCCAGCAGCGCGGCCACCTTGGCCGCCACCGCGTCGCCACCCGGCGCACAACGCAATCCTTCCATGTTTCCCTGGCTCACACAAGCCTCGGCAAACGCCCGGCAGCCGGCCTTGCCGCAACCGCCGCAGTTGGCTCCGGGGAGTACCTCGGCCACCTCGTCGATCAGCGGGTCTTCGACCACCTTAAACTTCTGAGCCACAATGTAGAGCACTACGGCAAAGAGGACACCCAAGGCGCCCAGAACCAATACCGCAATCAGAATGTCATGAGTCATATATTTGTTGTTGTTTTAGGATTACAAACCACGTTTTCTACTCAAAAAATCAAATGCAAAAGTACGCATTTTATTTAATATAGCAAAATATTTTTTTCAACAGCGGGTTTACATCCCCTCCAGCGCCCCTCCGACACCCCCCGTTCCGACCCCGTCGCCATCCCTCCGAAACGCCCATGATTCCCTGACTTCTCCCTGATGGCTCCCTGATGACTCCCTGATGACTCTCTTAAAACCAGGGCAAAATCCTTGCCCTGTCAGCGTTTTGCGAGTTTTCCAGC
>OCVV012861219.1_pt1 | contig 14914 bp, 12 predicted proteins | sample 1539721 | NCBI WGS metagenome assembly OCVV01 (sample SAMN02144230, study PRJEB22623) | gut metagenome | biome: sheep rumen | host: Ovis aries | place: New Zealand
TTCATCTTCATAATGCTCTCGAATGTATTCTGCAGACGACACCAGAAATCCCGCAGTGCCACATGCAGGGTCTATCAAGACGTTATCTTTGATACAAAGCCTATATGTACGATTAGCCCAGAAACCGCTTGATTTCTGGGCTTTTTAGCATTTTGGCGTACCGAAAGAGAGGTGTCCTGCGACGCTGTATTTATAAGCCGTGGCAGTCGATGTACTCAAAGCGACACCCCTTTCTGCAATCGTTAAAAAGTATAAAAACGTTAAAAGGTTTAGTAGCTGACCTTGCTCTCATTTTTACGGAGGCTGCCGTTTTCTTCGAGTCTTCTGTCAAGCCACCATATAGGGATTGGCAGTATGTCCTCGACAGGCTTACTGTTATTCCAGATGTCTATAAATTCCTTTGCTTTTCGATCGTACAAAAACTCGCAATACACATCTGAGTCAGGGGATGAGAATTCGCCGCCATAAAAACCGTCATCATATTCTATATTTTTGAAGTAGAAATTGATGTAGAATCCACCCATATCTCTTCCTCATGCTGCCTTCACCTGAAAGAAGTCCTCCGCGATCTTATCCAGCTGTGCAGCGATCACCTTAAAGTCTACATTCAGATCCAGCGTCTTTGCGCCGATCTGATTGCCGCCCATATTAAACATGCAGTCTGGCGTGATGGGTTCGTCCGTTTTTGCATACAGAAGGATGCCTGCTACGTTTCCGGTATTGTCCTTATCCTGATTTTTCACGTAAGTAAATATCTGATACACATTTCCGGAGTGCAGCGTGTACTTGTCATACTGCTGCTGAAGTGATCGGCCATAATACTTTGCATCGAGGATGAGTATCTTTTCCTTCAAACGCAGGAAAATATCGGTCTGCATAATCGGCAGGAAGCGGATCATCGAATCGCTGTTCTCTCCGACAAGATCCCATTTCACTTGAGCTGCCTTTGCCTCCGTCAGATAGGTGTGGCGCTGACGGTAATATTCCAGAATAAACTTCTCGTACAGTCTGGCCATGTGCTCATCGGAGAATGCCGCCATCTTGTACTCACCTTTATCTGTTGTCTGGAGCATTCCATCCAGTACGAAATAGCAGATATTCATCAGAAGCTCGTAGTTCCGATTGTTACGCTGATAATGCAATCTGCTCCACGGTATTCCGGACGGCTCCAGAAGATCAATGCCATCAAAAAACACGAGGATTTTCTTCAGTGCGATCTTCCTGTCAGCCCCAACACCATCGTCCCTTACCAGATAATGAAGCGTCGTCTTCAAGATCTGATTAAAGAGATTATTCTCCGACAGCTCATCATATTCACAGGCCAGCTTCTGTTTGCGCTGGATGCGATTCCGAATCGTCTCCTGCATATCCAGCTTTCCACGCATAACGGATAGCGTTTCATGCTTTGTGATGTACTCACGGTATAGCCCCTGCTTTAATTGCTGTGCCACGCCCTTTGACAAGATAGCCGCAAACAAGTCTTGCGCCTGTTCAAACTTCTCTGATGCCACATCGTCATAATTTGACTGCTTCAATACTTGAAAAGCGTAGGAAAGCATATAGTAAATGTTTTTTATGAATATGCTCTTATCCTTAGTCATCAAATACACCACGCAGATTCTTTTCCCAGCGCTGCAGTTTTGTAGGCTCATCGAACCAATACTCACTAAGCATCGGGAGAATATCAAACTCCACAACAGAACGCATCCACTCGTCAGTGCAGCCAGCCTCCTCCCGGCCACAGAAATAGCTATGGCCGATTTGGAAGCCGCGACCGAGGGACTTGTCCTCTGTGATTTCCTTGTTCAAAATCTTGATTTGATCGATTAAGGCATCAAAGGTCTCATTAGCAAAAGCCTTCTGATAGTTGGTGAAGCCCTCGGAATTAAAGCCCGGTTCCATCTCAAAGAAGCTAAACCTTCTGCGGAGGGCATAATCGATCATCGCAAGGCTTCGGTCGGCTGTGTTCATCATGCCGATGATATACAGATTTTCCGGGACAGAGAACGGCATACCACTGTAGGCAAGAGTGGCCTTTGTTCCTCTGTAGTCCTTTTCAATCAGCATGAGTAACTCGCCGAATATCTTACTCATGTTGCCACGGTTAATCTCATCAATAATAAAGAAGTACTCCTTGTCCGGATGATTTGCGGCAGTCTGGCAGAAACGATAAAAAATGCCATCTGTCAGTTTGAAGTCCGCACCATCCGGCCTGTAGCCCATAATGAAATCTTCGTAGGAATAGTTCTGATGGAACTGTACCATTTCGATTCTGGAGTCATCCACTTCACCCATCATCGCGTAAGCCAGCTTCTTGGCGGTGAAGGTTTTCCCGACTCCCGGTGCTCCCTGAAGTATGACGTTCATTTTGTTACGGAGCAGGGCTTCCAAAACATCGTAGCGTTCCTCAGTCATATAAACCTTGCTCAGGAAGTCCTCTTTCGTATACTTTGTAACCACCGCATCCGGCTGCTTCAGAGGATTCTCTTCCCTGATAATATCCATGATGAAATCGTACTCGCCCTTAGTCAGCCTAAAAAGACTTCCATTGGGCTGTACGAAGAACTCCATCTTTTCCAATTCCGGTGCATCCTTGAGTGTCTGGTATTCTATCGGAGTGGATAGACCCTCGACTTTTTCAAAGTAGATTGCGTTGCCATCATTGGCCTGTGTTATACGTCCAATGGCAACCACCTTTTTGACGGGATTTGCCTCGTACCCGATTACGACGTCACCGACCTTAGCATCGAGGAAGTTCTGGAATACCCGACGTTTATTGCCGTTTTCGTTATACAGGGTATAGCTCTGTTCTTCTCCAATCTTAATGTCTGCAAAGCTCCAGATCTTTGGGTTGGCGGTTAACCACCAATAGCCATTAGCTGATTCAGTTTCCTCGTCTTTAGCATAGAGCTCCACATCATCAAGGTTGACTTTATCAAGCGCCTCCGATAACTCGTCGCGTAACTTCCAGATATATGCTCCATCTGTTGCTTTATCAGACTTTCTCCCCCTATAGAGAATTGGCCACCACTTAGAATTATCTGTATCCTTGGTCATCACCGGACAGCCTGTTTTCTTTGCAATACGCTGAGCAAGTGACCAAGAACCGCCATTATAGAAATTAGGGTTCTCCCCATATTTAACCGATAACTGTTTACACGTTGCAGCTCCGCCATAATCTTTCATGCGCTTCATGATCTGCAGGCTGCCCTGTGTAAATACAGAAGAATCCTCAAGAAGCTCAACCCAATCATCGACTGTCAGGTTGGGAGAATAATCCTTTGGGAACCATTCGGCCTCCTCTTGCTCCGACTTTCGCTCCTCCAGATAAAAACGAGCAAGGTAAAATCCAACATCAATTGTCGCTGTCCTCATCTCTGGATCAGGATAGCAAGAAGGCGTCAGAGCCTTCTGGATCATTTCCTTCAGGCTTTCATCGGAGGCAACCACCTTGCAGATCTCGTCATACATCTTAAAGCCGCCGATCAAGCTGTCGACGGAGCCGTTCCGCTTAGGCATGTAATCTGCTGTCAGCTCGGTTGCCGCTGCCTTAAACAGCTCATACTTGTAGATGTAGTATTTATCAGGATAGCGCAACCACAGGTAGGTGCTGATCGCATTAGTGTTCTGATAATGGTTGCGCCACGTGCCGTCATCGTACTTTGCCCTCATATTCTCAGCAGCTGCCTGAAATGCATCAACTCTGGCTGCCAGATCAACGGACTCATCGAACAGCGCCCGGAACATAGCTCTCGTGCCTTCGTCATCCGCTTTTGCAAAGTTCGTAATCATACCTCTGGGATACGCATAACCAGAAGCCAGAAGATTGAATGTCTTATCTGTGGCCTGTTTAAACATATCACCAAAATTCTCAGCATCGATATTCCAATGATCCTGAAAATGTTTGATGGCTTCCCATTTGTATTTTTCATCTTCCCAATGGATCGGGAAGTATGCTTTATACCCAGCAATAATGGGCTCCAGCTTTTCAAAACTAATCATGCGATCTCCACCTACCTTTATTCATCTTCCGTTAAGAATAAGAATCCATTCTCGAAACCACCGGGGAATTGGAATTTTTTATCTACACCATCGAATGTAACAACTATAATAGCCCCATCGATTCCTTTTACCTGTCCAAGGCCATATCCCTTATGTCTAACAATTGTCCCTGCATGAACCTTTGACAGATCAACCTTGATCTTCGGTTTCTTTGCAGGAGCACTCGCTGAGGGCGTCGGAGGCACATATGCTGGCCTATAAGTCGACCCACTTGCAGGTCTTGTAGGCTGCGCAATCGGGGTACGCTTTGAGCCGTATGTTGCTTTGGGTTCAGCGACCATACGCGTTGCAGGACGATCATCCTCTTCATCATCGTCATCCATGTAGCTGCTGATATTTGTGAATACAGGTCTTTCCGGAAGATCGTCATCTCTTGGAGCATCAGCTTGCATGGACGTTGCAAGCTGTCCAGCCATAGCGTCATAATCTTCACGAGAGATAACCGTGCTGTACAGACCGACATTTTCACCGGTGTGTCTGTCAATGCCGGTATAGATCAGACTGGCATCTTCATATCTCTTGAACTTATAAACCGCATCATTCATCAACGCCTCGTTAAAGACATTTAAAGATACCAACAATTCAAAGTCCTTCACATCCAAACCAGTAACTTTCTTGAACAGTTCCGGCTCCAGCTGTGTGATAACATCCTGAAGGCTGTATTCACGATAATCTGTCAGATACATAAACACAGGAACACGAGTAGCAAACTTAATCAGCTTTTCCTGTATCATCTTACGCTTTGACTTGTATTCCTTCTCGGCCTCAGTCAGCTCTTTCTTTTCTTTCTTTGTGAGTTTATCACTTTCCTTCTTTGCCTTCTTGACCGCATTGGACTTATTGATAATCGTCTCTATATCTGCATTCAAGCTACGGAATCCTTCAATTCGCATGAGCGCATCCATAGCTTCTTCGCTGGCCAATAGACGAGCAAGGGTATCATTATCGACATTAACGAGAAGTGCAGATTCCCAACGCTTAGCCAGCAGAGTTGCGGATGTTCCGGCCATAGCGATATCCAGAATTTCTGCTGCGTTAACCTGCCTCATGGCGCTACCGTCATATGCAAGAACAGGAAGGAAATTAATGAACTCACCGACCTTCTTCTCCGGATTGCTTTCCGCGACATTCAAACGGCAGCTGTAATCAGAGATCTGGCGAAGTGCGCGATCCAGCGCAAAGTCAAAGACATAGCACTCCTGCTTGATAATCTGTTTCTGTCCATCATCCTTTGTGATTTCCCAAGGGCTCTGAACGCGGAACGCAGCCTGAAAATAGGTCTCCGGGCTGGACAGATTGCGCAGCATGAAAATACCTGTCCACGGCTTGATAGTTACGCCGGTCGTGAGTTTACCGCAGGAAAGGGTGATCGTCTTTGTTTCCAAAGGATCTCCCATAGAACGACGAACAGGCTCCAGAGCGGCCACGCCAATACCAGCCTGCGTTCCAGCGCAAACATTGATTTTATAATCATGATAAAAAGCATTCTGTTTCTGTGCCAGCAGGTTTGCCATCGCATAACAAGATGCTACGTTCGGAAGGAACCACAGCGTATGCGACAGAACATTCAGAAGTCTGGTATCAGAATAAGGCATCGGAGGTTTCTGTGCACCGAGCTTCAGCTCATCTACGGAAGTCTCCAAGTATGATCCACGAATCAGATCAAGCCACTTCTGTACATAATCCTCAAATACAAAGTGTGCATCTTTTCCTTTGCCTTCTGCCGAGAAGAAAACATTCAGGTCAAACTCATCAAATTCTCCCTGCTTTGCAATACGTTGGATGCTCTCCGGGATTTTGTATGTGAGCATAACCATTCGCGGAAGCGCAGCGTATGGATTATCTTCACCTTTCCATTCTTCCTTGGCACGCTGCTCATCGGAATAAGTCCAGTTGTATATCTGTTCCTCAATAAACTCACCAGAATTCAGAGCCCGGAACGGTGTGCCAGAGAGATAGAGATAGTACGTGGTGGTGATGGGGAGCCACGTTTCATCATAGGCATTACCGGCATCGTACTTAGACAGATCCTCTTCGTATGAGTCCTCATCCTGCTCGAAGAGCTTCTTAGCGCTGTCTTTCCAAGCACCAAAATGATACTCATCGAAAATGACGAGATCCCAGTTCGTAGTATGTACCCACTCATTGTTGGCTTTAATACCACCGGTCTCTTTGTTTACACCGAGGAAGTCTTGGAAGGAACCAAAGCAGACAATGGGTCTGTTCTTGTCCGCACGCTGATACTGGGCGTCTGTGGAGAGTCCTCCCGGAGCAGTAGGTCTGGTAATGAACTGCCAGCCTTCAAAGTCCATGTGCGTCATTAAGTCTTCGCGCCAAGCAGTCTGTACAGCTGGTTTGAAAGTAAGAATTAAAACCCTCTTGAACCCCATCTTCTTAGCAAGCTGGTATGATGCAAAGGTTTTGCCAAAACGCATCTTTGCATTCCAGAGGAATTTTGGAGTACGTCCACTGTTTTCTTCGTAGGCAGACTTGAAATACTTCATTGTCATATCTACGGCCAGTTCCTGCTCTGGGCGCATTGAGAAGGTTTGTGTACGATTCTCAACATTTTCTGATCCAGTCTGAACAGCAGTAACAGCGGCCTTGACATCATTGATGTTACACCTGAACCATTCATTCCGGTCTTCGCCTTCATTAAGCTGACGGCATCCCTTTTTCTTTAAAACAGCATGCACATCATGATCAGTAAAACAGCTGCCATCATTTTTCATGGCAGACCAATAGGCCAACAGCCGATACGGGACTGCTGCAGTATGCAGCTGCTCCTTAATTCGCGTGTCTACATCACGCTCGGTATATCCGACTTTGATGTACCCTTTGTGCGAGGCAACGCCTAATAGTTCATATGCATATACCACAGGGTGCGAGTCTGGTCTCTGTGGAAAAAAGTCCATTTCAGGCATTAATTGTCACCTCCCATTCCATATTGTTTTCAACAAACATAAAAGAAGAGCTCGTTCGATCAATGACATCTTTTAATGGCTTTCCGCTATTACTAAGCAGTAATGATTCAACATTCGCCTCATCTAAAGCTCCAATGCTTGTTATTTTGAACCACTCTTGTGAATATGATTTAACGTTTTGGTAGTAATCAGGGCAATGCAGTGCATCTTCTGGATTATCCAATGTAACCTCGGTAAATCTTCCCAAATAATATCTATTACCTGCGTGTTTCGATTCCTTCAGGATGACATATCCTCCATCCTCCAAAATCGCATTCAGTTTATCTAAACTCACTTTTTTGCCCGTTTTAAGCATCCACACATAACCCTGATCGACAATTACCTTCTTATGTTCTGCGATAAAATCTACATCCCAGTAGTTGCCAAATCTGAACAATAAGAATCTCGTATTTTTCTTAACCCTCATAGCTGATCTCCGTTTCACAAAATTACAAAACAGTCGTGAAACCGTCATGTACATTTCCACAAAAATGCAGGAATGCCCTAAAGTTGAGAATTATTCATTCCCTTCCTCTGGCCAAACGGTTTGCTTAATGTAATCAATTTCTTCGCTTGAAAGATTATATTTTTCAAACAGCATCTCATCTGTCCACTTAATTGAAAAATCCTGTATCGGAACAAATGAATACACTTTTTTCATACAATCTTGAGTGTTCTTTTGCAGAGTTACCAGAAAATGGAAGAACCGAGTGCTAATGTACGAAATAACATTCTCACATTCTTCTTTCCCTGAAAATGGGCTAATAAGTAGATACGTTTCGGTACAGCACGCCCCCGGCTCGCAAAGGAGGGGTTTTATTACATCTGTTTTTGAGTCGCCTGATCCTACAGCCTTTGGGACTATTATCTTATACCTGTCGACACTATCTTTGTTTCGTGTTACCTGACTACGCGACACATATTCAATCCGTCTATTCGCATACAGTTTTATCGCACCGGGGAAGGGAGTCTTTTTTACGTCCTTATAATTTGTCGTGAATCCAAAAGGCTTCTTTGTGCTAACCAGTGTCTCAAACGTGCTTTCGCCTTTAGAACGCACCTTATGTAGGATACCAACCGCTTCATTATAGCGAATTAGAATATCACAGTTTTTCTCTTTCAATGGCCTTACTGCTCTCGAAACGATTTTATCCCCTGAGTGAGATACAAATTCGCAATCACCATTATGCATTTTATCCCAGAGGAAATAGCACACGCCTCCTTTGATTTCAACACCCGGAAAGCAGTCTGAAGCATTCGGAAAGTCATGCAATTGAACCAGCTTTTGGTCAGTCATCATTTTGCTTCTAAACTCATCTAACCCCCAACCTCCAGCGAACCATCTTGAAGGAATAATCATCGTTAAATAATGAGGATTTAACCGCTGTGCTTGCTCAACAAATTTATGGTACAGAGGCTTCGCTTGGGCACCATTCTCATCACCAGCTGTATTTAGCTGATAGGGCGGATTCCCTATAATTACATCAAATTTCATTTTAAAAATATCCTCCGGTCTTGTCGTATGAATGAGTTCATACGCATGAGTCTCCAAACCTTTTTCCCTGTCGTACTCCTTTTGAGAGGCTCCACAGAAAACGCATTTTCCATCCTTCCATCGATGGTCAATTCTTTTATATCTTATGTTCCCATCTACCGAATCAAACTGTGTCACTGAATAATTACCGTTTGCAGTTTTTGAACAATAGACACTCCTTCTTGACAAGTGTGACGTTAATTCGGTTATTGCAATTCCAAATAACTGTTCTTTAAAAATGTGGTCTGTACGCTCCTGCAAATCAGGGTAAATAGGTTCCAATCCGGTCAGCAATCTTTTAGCAATTTCTCTAAGGAACACCCCACTCTTACAGCAAGGGTCTAAAAAAGTCGTTGTTGGGTCACTAAATAATTCCTGCGGAAGCAAATCCAACATCTCATTTGCCACTTCTGGAGGAGTGAATACTTCGTCACTTGACAAATTTGCAATGCAAGAAAGCACGTCCGGATTGTACATTGTGTTATAAAGATTACTTGCCATGTTCCTGAACCCTCCTATAATCTGTGACGTAGGAGGTCAAGAACTCACCTTCGTCACTTGGCTTTTCTTCCAGCATAGAAAGCAAGTTCATCTGTTGATACTCGACTTCTACACTTTTTTTCTTCTTTTTTTTAGCATTAGCCGAAGGCTCATATTCCCCGGCTAACAATTTATCAAAGCGGTAGTCCTTCCGCTGCATCTTGGTTCCCATGACAAATGACCATTCCGAAAAGACAATCGGCTCCTCGGTGTCATTTCCATTCTCGTCAACCTCTTTCAAGCTGAGCGCATTTCCGCAGACAATGTTCCGACTCAGGATGAATCTGACGGCCTCTCTGCAATCCTCATTTACTTCTTTTTTACAGATTGCTTCATACTCGTCATTCCAAATACCGTAGAGCCTTTCCCGGCAAGCTAACACGTTGTCCATCATAAGATCAACCCCGTATATGCTTGCCACTGCAATCACGGACTGCTTCTCAAACTCAAGAGGTAACGGTTTTTTCTTCCTCGGAGGAATAGCCCTTTTCTTTGCTGCCTCCAGCTTTCTGCGGAGAATCTCAGCTAAAAAATTTCCATCGCCGCAGGCAGGCTCAAGAAATCGGCTGTCCACTCGTTCTGTTTCTTGCTTTACCAAATCCAGCATGGCGTTTACTTCTCGGTCTGCTGTAAAGACCTCGCCGTGATCCGCCACGCGCTGTTTGGATTTTACTTGTCTTGCCATAAAATCCCCCAGACTTACTCTATCAAATCAGGTGTCCGTTTTTTCGGACTCATTCCTGCTCATTTAGCATCATGTCATAATGCTGCCGCTGTTCCATTGCATCAAAGATGGTGCGGAACACATCCTTGTACTGATCTGCGTCGATGCTCTCATCCACAAAATGCAGGCCGTCATTAAAGGAGTCGCTGCGCTTAATGTATTTGAGCATGGACTGAGCCAGATTATATTTCGTATAATCCGGGACACCACCTTCCACAGGAACCATGAACTTTTCCTTATTCTTCACCAGCACAATGTCGCAAAGCTCCTCGCTATCATATCCGCAAAGCTGCAGGAAGTAGTATTCAAGAATGCGCCGAATCACATTCATCAGCGGAATTGGTGCATCCAGCTTGTCGTATTCCTCCCAAAGAGCTGAGTAGGAATTCTGTACCGGATTGTAGTTTTTATCCTTATCACTGACGGCTTTTGCCTCGATGACACACGGATCAACAGAGGAAATATTATTCTTCTTGTTGATTTTGAAGAAAGTAACGTAGCGATAATGGCGCACCATGTTATAGGTAATCTCCCGGTGGAAGAACGCATTATGCGTCAAAATGAAAATCTGCTTGATGTACTTTCCTTCAAACTCTGGAGTTTCAAGCCGGACATTATTGCTGCATACAGCCAACATCTCTCTGACTAAAGCGCTGACTATGAAGAGTGCGCTACTGTCCATACTGGATACCGGGTCATCAATAACGACGATCTTGTCCTTTCCTGAATCGACCTCGGTCAAGCTGCCGCGTACAACATGGTAGAAATAAAGGAAGGCTATGAAGTTTCTTTCACCCTCGCTAAGGTTCTCGGCGATGCTGCCGTCTTCACGGATTACTTCGTAGACTCCATTGACGCCTGCTTTTTCTCTGAGCGAGAAGCCTTCAAAACCTGAATCCGTCAGGTGTGCATTGATGCTGTCAACGGTGGCCTTCGTATTGATCACCTTGGAATTGAGATCCGTAATCGTTCTATTCAGCTTGCGGTATTCGCCTTGCAGTTCTTTTACTTTGTCGTCTAATTTCTTGACGGCATCCTCAATATCCTTCTTGCTTTTCTTATAGGCCTTGATATCGCTATCCAAGATGAAGGCGATCTCTTCCCAGACCATCTTGTGGCATTCGAGCTGCTTATCATGCTTGGTGGCAACAATATCATTATTGGTCTGGATCTGCGTGTTGATCGTATTGATCAGGGTGTCAATTTCTGTGACCAGCGTATCCGTATCTTTTAATGCCACGGTTTTTGCCGGTTCTTTTACCTTTTCTGCGATCTTTTGCAAATTCGAGGTGATCGCGGTCTCCAGCTGGGCTACTTTCTTTTCATATTCTTTAGTATCTGCCTTTGGAAAGACCTCTGTCAGGTTCGCCTGCAGGAGCGTAAGTAGCTGCTGCATCTTACTTGTATATGCTGTCTGGAACGCTTCAAGTGCGAGCAGATCATTTTGATACTGCTCGTCGAAGCATTCAGCTATATTCTTCTCAAAATCGTCCGGCAGCTTCTGCTGGCAGAAAGGACATTTCTCTTTTGAATGACCTACGTATGCTGCATGGCCATTCTTAACCCAATCCGTAGCATTCAGTGCCTTCATAAACTTGGCAAAGTCTGTCTCACTGCTGCTGGTGATCGCCTTCCCCAGCAGATCGATTCCGGAAAGATCATATCGGCCTGCAACATCCTTTGATTTCTTAAACAGCGGATAAGTCCTTGCTTTCGGATCATAGGCCACATCGTAAAGAGCCTGTATATCCTCCGTTTTATGATGAACTGCCGAATACCTACCTGAAAGCACCTCTTCAGAGAACTGTGCTTTCTTTTTCTTTCCGGTCTGAGTCTTATCAAATGCTTTCCTGACCGTCTCGGTGCTGTCCCAGCACGCTGTCTGAAAATTGGTCAGTAAGGGTGCGAGCTCTTCCTTTTTCGCGTCCCGATCCGCTGATGCCTGCTTGCCGTCTCTGACAACAATGTCTCGTTGAGCGGTAGCCTCATCGATCTTTTTTCTGGTTTCGACGTTCTCTTCGCTCAAGGTGAACACGCCCTTGAGGTCGCCATAGGTGTCAAAATTCCTGTTTATGAAATCCTGATTATAGATCAGAAGTGTATAGTTATCCGGGTTAGCACCTGCCTGCCATGTAAGTGCAGACGGGTCAGTAAAGGTCTTCGCGACCGTTGATTTTCCAGCTCCGTTTTTTCCGAAGAAGAAATTAATGTAAGTTGGTTCTATTGTTTCATTATGAAAGGTAGCGGCATCAACCGTTATGCTCTCGATTAAACCTTTCATTTTTTCTTTCATACGTGTTCACTCCTCAAACTGCTGACTTATTATTCTGTAATTTTCCCTTCCCGGAGCCACTCGTCAACTTCAGAGATTTTAAACTTATATCTCTTTCCGGCACGGTAGAATGGGAGCTTACCGTTTTTAATCCATGTCCTGACAGTATCTGTGCTCACACTAAGGTGCTCCGCAATATCCTCAAGATTTACCCACTTTTCCGGGGTAGCTTCTTGGATTATGTTTTCCACTTCTCGGTTCATGTTTACCTCCATTTATTCCGTGGTTAGCGCTGCATGTTGAATACGGGTACCGGTAGATTAGCTTCATATAGTTCTTGAATCAGGTCTACTCGCTTAATAGCCCAATGTGTGCGATTCAGCTCATTGAAAGCATTATTTCCAATGAGGCCAAACTCGTCCAATAACTCATTCAGTCTCTGTTGGACGATATCAGTCTTGTAACCGCAAAAGTATATCTTTACGTCGTTTTCGTATATTTTGAGATCCGAGACAAAACCATAAATCACCCTCTGATCGTCATCTGCCTTTCCGTATGGTCGGTTCTCGGCCAGAAACAGAGAGGGCAGTGTTTTTATTTCTTCGATCATCTCCGAAGTCAGGGCATCGAAGCGTTGCTTTGTCTCATCTGACATGTATTCGCACAGCGACCTGCTTCGTGGCACTTTGAAGTACGGCCTGTCAAATTCCTCGATACCTATAACAAAAAGATTGTAGTATTCCCTGTTTATTGTAATCGGAACGTAGAAAGTTCCATTAAACGGCGGCACCAAAGGCGCTGCCTGCACATTGATATTCACAGTCCCATAATTCGGGATCATTACGTTGTCATTGCCCGTCTGCTGGTATTGCCCTTGTCCTTGAGGGCTGAGCGGATTGGCTTGCACTGTCTGTAGCTTGTTGTCCATCCACGCCTTCCTTATTTCTTGTTGATGTTGATCGTCCCATAATTCGGGATCACGGTGTTACCATTACCGTTTTGTTGAATGATCAGTGGATTATTGTATATCTGTGTGGTTCCCGGAGCAGAAGCTGTGTTCGTGTCCGTTCGCTGCTCCTGTTCTTCGGTTTCCAGATCTGGTTCAATGACAACTTCATCATCCTGTTTTTCCCGTGCGGAGATCGCAGCAGGATGAACTTTTAGATCCGGATATTTCCCTTCCCCCATATGGGCTTTATAAGGCCTTGGTGCATTACCGTGCGACGGACACCATTGATCATAGGTTTCTTGGCCGACCGTATTGTCCATACGATATACCGATATGTAGTGCCATGTTCCGAGCAGGAATGCCGGAAGGCACACGCTCTGCAGGCTGCCGATGGCAGCTTTTTTTATTGCCCTACCATCTTCACAAATGAAGAATTCCTCACTATCGTCAATACTTTGATCCTGACTAATCAAATCAATCAGCGCCCTAACAAGTGTGGCATCCTTTCGGACAGCCTTCCCGGTATCTATAAATTGATCCACAAAAACGACCATGCTGCTTAAGGCTTCTGAGTAATTATTTCTCACCCGGCTATCGAAAGCTCTAACTTCCTGCGTCTCACCAAACGGAAGGTATGTGCCTGTCGAAGTCCTGCAGGATTTAAAGTCATTAGTTTTTCCTTTCAGAGTTTTTTTACTCACTTCTTTGTAATCAGGATTGATCACTTTACATAGCCCCATCAAAACTTCGGGATCTGACATGTGGTCTGTATCGCCATGATAGTGTTCCTTTGCCTTCATCCGTGGTTGAAGTGCCTGTAACACCAACACGAAGAAGGTGCCGCCGCACAGACGCGGATAGTTATTTATCGTCACAGATTTTCCTCCGATTTACTCTGATTTTCAAAGCATGAGGTTTAAACGAGTCTTTCGGCTCAATTACCAACAAACCCCACTAAACCCGATTATATCACGAAACGCAGCAATTATCAATTTCCTCTGTGTGAACAGACCTTTGCCGGTATCTAAATATTTTTTCGAAGTCGAACCATAAGAACCATACGAACTATGGTAGCCGACCTACCGAACGATTGGATAGCTCTTGCGAGAAGTCGCAGGAGCTTTTTCCTTCCTGTGATTTCCGCAGAAATTTTGCAAATCGCAGGAGGAAATTTTTATGTCAAAAGAAGTAAGTAGGAAACCGTATCGCATCTATGACAAAGGAACCCGTCAGTGGTTCGAGGTAACGCCAGAACAGTACGCTGAGTTTGACCAGTGGCGTACCAACAAAAGAAAACGTGAGCAGTATCACGGGCGCTGCATGTGCCCCAGAAACAAATGGTGGCTTTGTGACGGAATGTGTGATGACTGCGAATTTCATGCTTCGGGCGATACTCTTTCTCTGGACAAGCCCGTCAGCAGCGACGAGGGAGACGAGGTCACTCTTCTCGACACACTGGTTGACCCGGCTCCTTCCATTGAGAGCATTCTCTGTGACAAAGCAGAACTCGACCAGCTCATTGCCCGTCTGAACGAACTGATGCCGGAGGCAAAGGAAATCGGGAAGCTCCGCCAGAAGGGGCTGACCGACGAGGCCATCGCTGAGGTCATCGGCATTAAGCGGACAACCTTCCGCTCTCGTCTTGCAAAGGCCAAGAAGCAGCTTGCTGCCGAATTCCCTGACCGCTTCTAAACCTATTTAATATGTAACCGCTCCGGCTGCCATCATGGTGGCCGGAGCTTTTTTCAAAAAAATCTCATCCTCCTTCGTCAAACCGCCTGCCTCACCTCCAGTGGGAAGTGTAAGGAACAGCAACCCACCCACAAGTTCCGGAAGGAGGTGACGACATGTACGGAACAAACAACAGGAG
>OCVV010000023.1_pt1 | contig 14911 bp, 13 predicted proteins | sample 1539721 | NCBI WGS metagenome assembly OCVV01 (sample SAMN02144230, study PRJEB22623) | gut metagenome | biome: sheep rumen | host: Ovis aries | place: New Zealand
ATTATTAGTAATAAGAATAATGATAAACCACCTAAACACATAATAACTAATTTATATTGATCAAGTTCATTATTAAAATTCTTATTCATACTATCAATCATATCTTTCATATATGTTTGCATAGTATTTTCTTTTATATTATATAAATACCAGTTACTCTCTTTTGTTTCTAAATTAGTTCCATATATTAAAGCATAATCTTTATATTCGTTTTGATAAGCAATATACTCTTTATTATTAATAGTTACTGTTGTTTTAGTATATCCTTCTAATTCTTCTTTAGGATTTTCTATTAATATAGATAATGCCTTAGAAGTAAGTGTTTCATATCTATCAGTAATATTTTCATTTTCATATTTATATAAATAAATATTTCCTTTTTCATCTTTTAAACCAATCAAAGTTAATTTAAGAGATTCATTTGTATAAACAGGAATATCTAAATCATTTAACTTAATTGTTGAAATAGTGAATGCTTCTTTATCAATACCTTCTGGTAAAGTAAGAGAACTAGCTCTTTTTACTACTGTATACTTTTTACCATCTACACTTTTTTCAATTGGATTATTATCAACTAAATTAACATTTAAAACATATACTTTTTCTTTTCCAGTTTCACTAGTTACTTTAATTTCAAATTTATTTAATCCTTCTTTTACTTCTTGTTCTCCACTTCCAACAACACTTGCATAGCCATCTTCTTTATCTGCTTGTATATTAATCTTTTCAACACTTGATGGAATCTCACTCGAATACTCTAATGTATCTTTATTAAATTCCGGAGTTATACTATATCCTTCAATTCCTAATCCTTTAAGATTATTGTTTGTTGATTTTTCACGAGGTTTATTAACTGTGATTTTTTTAGTTACAGTACTAATATTCTGCCAACCTCCACCTGCTGCACCACTAGTTCTACCTGTAAGAGTACATGTTATTGTGCCAGTTGATTTTGGAGTAAGTGTCATAGAAACAGAATCACTTGATTTTCGATTATTATCCATTGTTTCTAATTTTATTTCTTTACTTTGATTAACACCTGCACCACTACATTTAAAATTTCCTTCTACGAAGAACAATGCTGAATCAGCTGATATCTTAGCAGATACTGTTATTGAACTATACTGAGTGACAGAACTATTACCATTTATATTACCCCATGATCCTGCATATACATCAGTATTAAATAATACTAATACTAACGTTAAAAATATCAAATATATTACCCTTTTCATTCTTACCTCCTATTTTTGATTTATTGATGAATAGCCATAAAATTGTCTAAGAATTTCTGTAGCATCTAACTTATCTATTCTTCCATCTCTATTAACATCTAGAGCAGCTCTTTTAACACCGCTATGATTTACGTAACCATAGAATTGTCTTAATACCTCTGAGCAATCAGTCTTATCAATTTCTCCATCACCTGTTATATCACCATAAATCACTACTTCAATTGTTTCAGTAGAAGCACCAGTTAATGTTACTTTATCCCCTGTTGCTAGTCTACCAGATTTAGGTTCACCATTAGCATTAGTTACACTAACATTAGTTGCACCTTTTCCAGTTAAAGAATTAATTAATGTATTGCTATCGGTATTTAAATTAATACCACTAATAAGATTGCCTTCTTTTCTATAACTTGCTTTAGTTACAATTGTAGAAACTGTATCAGGCTTAGGTTCATTATTTTGATTATTATTTTCTCCACTAGGTATATTATTAGATGGATATTCTGTAACTTCTTCAGTTACTTTTCTAAAATGTTCACTTGATACATATACATAACTTGACCATATATATCCAATTTTATTTCCACTTGAATCTTTTGAATTTTCAATATAATTTCCATTTCCATCTAAAGTAGGATCACTTTGAACTTTATACCAAATAACACCATTATTATCCTTTTCTTCTCCAAGTACTACAACTGGGGAATCAACAACTTTATATTTAAAATAAGTAGAATTTACATTTTCCCCATTTGGAGTTCTTTTAGCATAAACTCCATTATAATTATCCTTTAAAACAGCTATAATTTGGTTATTTTGTTTTCTTTCTTGGAAATCAAAATACTTATCTAATTCATAATAATGAGCAGCTGCTTTTTCACCCCAGAAGGGATCACTAGCATATCTTAAGTTTAATCCTTCTAGCTTATTACCAACACTAGCTCCTCTAAATCTATTTCCATACTCACCAGGTTGAAGAAAAGTAAATGATAACCATTTATGAGCAAATTCTTCAATACACTGTTCTACTGATGCAAAATAACTTGCTGATTGAGATGGCGTTCTATCTACAGCATTTAATCCAAATAAGTTATTAGTACTTTTAGAAATTGCTGATTTACCCCATCCAGATTCATTAATACCAATAGCTAGCATTAAAGCCGCATTTGTTCCAAATCTATCTTGATTTTTTATAAATTCCTGACCTTTATTATATAAAAGGGAATCAGTTCCTGTACGACTACTAATAAATTGATTTAAGTTATCAGCATTATATGCAGTCTTAGTTCTAAATGATAAATATTGATAATAATTATAATATGGTCTTGTTGGATTAACAGAGTTAGCATAGGTACCTGCTTTATAATCTCTAATCATTGTTTTCATATTTGTATAAAAATAATGTCCATCATAACTATAATATGTTCCATCATTTAACATAGAAGGTTTTATATCTATAGTTATAGAATAGCATCCTCTTCCACCATAAGCACTCATTGGAAAATTATGAGTAATACTATTATTTGCTACTGTATAAGTTTGTGGTTCTTTTACCCAAGCTAAAGGTATAATATCATATGTTGTATTACTACCATTGGTCTTAGCTAACCATCCAACTGTACCAGATACTTTAATCTTAACTCTTTTAGTATTATAATCATAATCAAGTACTACTGCATCATCTGGTTGATCACTTCTAATATATACACCATTAGTATCCCATGAGGTTGATGAAGTATAAACATTAGCATAAGCTGTATCGGCTGCAGCATAATCTTGGTCATAATCGATAAGTGCATATTTCGCATCTATAATCATACCATTTTCTATTATTACTAAATCTTCTCTCGAATCATTATACATAGCTTGCTTAGCTTGATCATAATTATCATGACAAGATATATGATCTAAATTGCCATCTGTTTTAGCTAAAGCAATTTCTATTTTTCCATCACATTCATTTCGATTAGTTATTTCATAAGGACGTAAAGCATTAACAGAAAGATTTGGGAACACTAAAAATAGTGATATTAAGCCAAATAGCAACATATTCTTTTTCATATACCCACATCCTTCCTAAAATTATTCAATTATATTATACCAATTTTTAAATATAAAGTATATAACTCCATTCCTTATTTTGTCTATTTATGTCAAGATATGTAAAAAATAAATATTAGCATTTGGTATATATTTTTATGATTGGTATAATTATAATAAAGAGGTTAAAAATATGGCTAATAAGAAAAAAAGAAAGAAAAAATTAAAATATAATAATATATTAATTATACTAGTACTTATTAGTAGTTTATTCTTAATCCATCATATTTTATTACTAGGACCAATTGAAGCAAATATAAGATATATGATTATCGGTGGGATTCTTTTTATAAATTTTATTTTCTTTACTATAAAGAAGAAAAAAAGTAGTAATCTTGCTACTATTATGATGATCTTATTTATATCAATTAATATATTTTGCTCATATTCTATTAATAAAGTATATGGACTAATTGATTCTATTAATAAAAACAAAATTACATATTCATCAAGTTTAATTGCTTTAAAGAATAGTGATATTAATGAAACAACAGATATAAATAATTTAAAAATTGGTATGGTTGATGATACTATGTCTATTGATAATTATATTTTACCTAAAGAAATTATTAATGATAAATCTTTAGATAAAAATAATAAAATAATTGACTATAGTGATATATTAACTATGATTGATGACTTATATAATAAAAAGATTGATCTTATGTTTATATCTAGTAATTATTCATCTATGTTTCAAGATACAGAAGGATATGAAGATATAAATGAAAAAGTTAAAGTAATTTTAGAAAAAGAAAAAGTTATTAAAAAAGAAAAAAGTACCTTTTCATTCTTAAATAAAAATAAAAAAGTTAAACCATTCTCTATTTTACTTATGGGAGTTGATTCCGAAAAAGATGGTCTTAAGAAAAATAGTTATGCAAATGGTGATGGATTAATGCTTCTTACATTTAATCCAGATACTTTAAATATTACAATGATGTCTATACCTAGAGATAGTTATTTACCTATAGCATGCAGAAATAACACAAAAAACAAATTAACACATGCCGGATGGTTTGGTACTGATTGTATGATTGATACTATTGAAAATACTTTTGATATAGATATTAATTACTACGTAAAAGTTAATTTTAAAGGTGTTGTATCGCTAATTGATAATCTTGGTGGAGTTACAGTTGATGTTCCTAAAAGATTATGTACAGATGATTCTAATCGTCAAGGACAAATATGTATAAATGGCGGAGTTCAAACTTTAAATGGTGAACAAGCTCTAGTACTAGCAAGAAATAGATATGATATGGCACTAGGAGATATTGATAGAGGTTATAACCAACAAATTCTAATTAAAGGCGTTTTAAACAAAATGACAGAAGTTAGAAGTGTTACTACTCTTTTAGACTTATTAGAAACTATTTCTAATAACTTAGATACCAATCTAACTACAGAAGAAATATTATCGTTCTATAATATATTTAAAGATATTTTATCATCTAGAAAATATCAAAAAACTAACGATATATTAAATATGATTCAAATTAAAGTTAACGGTAATAGTAAAATGATATATTTTAAAAACCTTAACAGAAGATTATGGACTTATCAATTAGAACCTGAAAGTATTAAAGAAGCAACTAAAGAAATGAAGATAAATTTAAATATAAATGAACCAGAAATGGTAAAAAAAATAATTTTCAAGCCATAAAAAAAGAAGTAGCAATACTTCTTTTTATATTCTTATTAATAGCATTTGAAAGATAAATATTCCATATCTTAATATCTTCTTATTAGATGCTACTTTAGTTATATAATTTAATGATTCCTTAACAGTACAGTACTTATCAACAACAGTTAATATAAAACCTTCCCTAGATTTAGGAAGAGCTAAAGTACTTGGCCACATATGTTTTATAATCATATCTTTTTCTTTATCATTAAGATCAAAAATTTTAGATGCATTATCACAAGCAATTTTTCCATGTCTTAAGGCATGTAATCTTTTTCTACCCTCTTTAACATGCCAATCATATAAAAATAAGTCATGTAACATTCCTGCACGTGTAGCTGATACATAATCAAGATTAAGTTTTCTTGTTACTTTATACATAACCTCAGCTACATCATAACAATGATCAAAACAATTAGTATCAAAATGCTGCCTATATTTTTTCATTTCTAAAACTGTTTCATTATTTATTAATTCATTCATAATGCTATCAAAGTTATTATTCATAATTGCCTCACCTATTTTCCAATTAAGTATATTATATTTTTAATAATCGGTCAATACCACCTTTAATTAATTATATGCTTGCAACAAAATAAAAACTATATCTTTATCATTAGAGCAAAAAAAAACTGAACACGCTGTTCAGATATTACTAAATGGTGGGCCTAGATGGACTTGAACCATCGACCTCGCGCTTATCAGACGCGCGCTCTAACCAACTGAGCTATAAGCCCATTTATAAGCAACAACATAATATTACTATATTTTTATTTAATAATCAAGCTTTTTATTAAAAAAATTAAATTTTTTTTATAAAAAATATAAAATAAGCAAATTCTATAAATAGAACTTGCTTATTTATTAGTCAAAAAATTTTAAAACATTATCTTTTCCTGTTATAGTATCAGCTATTTTAGAATCTTTTATTTTTAAAATAGTTGGATTTTCTATTTTCAATTCATTAGTAACATAATCTGTATTAGCTTTCTTTTCAATATCAACGACATAGAATGGTAAACTATTATCTTTTTGTCTATAATTATTAACTAACTCTAAATAATAATCAGTAAAACTATCAGAAGAGTTACAGAATAGAACATAATATTCACCAGATTTTCTATTAAATGCTTCTCCTGCAAATATTTCTTCATATTGGATAGAAGTTACTTTTTCTTCTTCCTTCTTATTAAACTTAATTTCACCACTAGCTATAGCTGTTACTAAATAAACTAATACTAAAACAATTATTACTCCAGCACCAATTTTAATTACTCTTGTGTAATCTAACTCAGTAGATGTTGTAGTCTTATAATTTCTTGTATTTCTTTTCATGTTTATCACCACATATTAATTGTATCACGACTTATTTTAAAAAGTAAAGAAAAATAGGGAAACTTCCCTATTTCATAACTGGAATAGAATTAACACTTCTAGCTATATCAACAAGTTCTTGTTGACTTAATACATCACTTACTAAATAATATTCTACTCCATTACTATTCCATGTGATACTACTATCAGTCAAAGCACCAACCGTATCAATTAATAAATATGGCTCACCATATGTTGGAACTACTGAAAAATCTTCACTAGTACTAGCAGTTTCTTCAACTAATAAAAATGGTTTTTCGCCTTCGAAAGTCATAATAACTCTTTCACCGTCATCTTTATTAACCTTTTCAGAATTAGCTAAAACAGTACCAGTAGGCAAATATAAAGGATAAATAATATCATCTAATTTGGATGTTGCTTCTTCCTTTTTATTATCTATATCACTTGAACCCATTATTTTATTTAAATCAAATGTATCTTTACTAATATCTGGTTTTAAATTAATAGTTTGAAAAGAAATCTTCATACTACTAACATCATTTTCATCAACTACACTTACACTTTTTAAATTATAATCCTTATCAAATGTTACAATTTGTTTAATAAGTTTTCTATTGTTTGGATAATTAACATTAGATGTAAAAATATAATTAGAATCATTAGAAACTAGATTCCTTTCATTATCTTTTTTAATATCATCAATTATAGATTGAATCAAATAAACTTGTGAATTATTATAAGGCCAATCGCTTTGAAATTTAAAACTTTTATTAAGTGAAGGAGTTATAACATAAACACCATCTTCATTTTTTAAAATTACTTGCTCATGATTATTACTCCTATTTTTTAAACTTACATAAAACTTATCTTTTTTTTGAAAAATAACCTTAACATCATAATTATAAACATCATCATTATTATTTATTTCTAGATCACCAGTTAAAGAATATGCTTTTAAATTATCATATTTCTTTTCTATTTCTTTTAAAGCATCATTCTTTTTAGAAAAACATCCTGTTACTAATAAACAACATAGTATCATTAAAATTAAAAATTTCTTTTTCATTTCACTCCTCTTCTTTCTAATAAATACTATGAATAAGTTTTTTAAGTATTCATGAATATTTTCTTAAATTTTGATTATCCTAATAGTGAAAATAGAAAAGGAGGATATTATGCAATTATTAAAGAAAATAGCATTATGTTTAGTGATTATCGGTGCTATTAACTGGGGATTAATTGGATTATTTGATTTTAACCTAGTTGAAACTTTATTTGGTATTGATACTATGCTTACTAAACTTGTATATATTTTAGTAGGTATATCTGGTATTATCTCTATTACCATACTATTTGATGACTTTCATGACCATGATTAAAAAAAATACTGATTACTCAGTATTTTTTATTTTATTATTTTTGTTCTTCTATACGAATATGAACTTTCTTAGTTTTAGATTCATAACTTAATTTTAAGTCGTCTCCAGTAACTTGTACTTCTACCTCATGATCTCCAGCAGAATATCCAGATAAATCTACAGTAGCTTTAATTGTACTAATGTCAAGTGCATTAACAGCTTCACTACTTCCTTTTACTACTACTGTAACAGTACTATCTTCTTTAGAAACAGCTTGAGCTTTATATTTAGAATCTAAGTTAATAGCAGATACCTTAATACCATCTATCTCTTTAGTAGTTTCATCACTTAATGTAACTTTTACTGAAATAGTTCTACTACTCATAGCTCTAACTCCAGATGGCTTAGTTATATTAACATTATATGTCTTATCATTAGATAAACCTTTAACATCAATTTCAACAGGTATAACTGAAATATTACTTAAAGCTTCATCACTACCATAAATAGTTACTTTACTAATAGATGGTGTGAATGATTTTATAGCTTTACCAAATGCAACATCACCTTTAGGTACTACTTGAATTGGTACTTCTTTTGATGGTGATGAAATAGTAATTGATGCATCTACTTTACCAGGAACTATTTCAACATTAATTGGATTTCCCTCACTATCATAAGCTATTAATTTAACATCTTTTAAAGTATAATCACCTGCTTGTGGATTACTTATCTTATCAACATCTACTAAAGCTTTAACAGTAGATACTTGTTTTAATTTATAATCTGGTCCTTTAATAATAACATCATTTCTACTTAATTCTACTTTAGATAAAATTAATTTAGAATCAAGATTATCTTTATGTAAAACATCATAATCTAATTCTCTAGTTTCAGATACTTTTTCATATACTACTATATTAGCAGTAGATGGATCTAATTTATAATCAATAGTAGATAAAGCTTGAGATTTATTATAATTTAATTTAACTTTATGACTACCAGGAGTTAAACCTCTTAAATCAACAGAAATACTTAAATTTGAAGTATACTGTTTAGCTAAATATAAATCAGATGTTCTACCTATTAAAGTAACATCAACAGTTTCAGGAAGTCCTTCAATAACATAAGCTTCTTCATTATATTCTGCTACAACTGGTTGACTATATAAAACTTGAGCACTTTTATTAATAATTGTATCAGAATTTTGATCTACCCAGAAGAAAACACCGAATGCAAATATTAAAGATAAAACAATAAGCGTTTGTTTTTTATTAATGAATTTTTCAATTTCTCTTCCATTATTCTTAATAGCATTACCAACTAATAATAATAATTTAGTAATTGGCGTTATTAACCATTTATCAAAAAAGAGAACTATTTTCTTAATTATTTTCTTCATATATATCTTCCTCATCTAATTCATCTAAATAATCTTCTTCTTGTTTTGGTCTTAATTCATCGATTAACATCATTCTTAAATCATCAAGTGATAAATTATAGAATAATTCACCTTTAACACCAATTGATACTCTACCAGTTTCTTCTGAAACTACAACACTAATAGCATCACTTTCTTCGCTAATACCAAGTGCAGCTCTATGACGAGTACCAAACTTCTTATTTACCTTACTAGAATTACTTGTTGGGAATACTGCTCCAGCACAGCTAATTCTATCTCCTTGAATAATAACTCCACCATCATGTAAAGGATTATTTGGGAAGAAGATAGATATTAATAAATCACTAGATAAATCAGCATATATTTTTTTAGCTTTATCAATATAATTAGCTAAACTAATATCTCTTTCTAATACAATTAAAGCCCCAATTCTAGCTTTTCTTAAATAATCAACAGCATTAACTATTTCATATACTAATCTTTCTCTTTCATCAACAGTTAATACTTTATGTCTACCAAGTAAATGAGTTTTACCAATTTGCTCTAATACATTTCTTATTTCCGGTTGGAAAATAATAATTAAAGCAAGAGGACCCCACATAATAACATATTCAAGTAATAATCCAATTGTTGGTAAACCAATTAAATCACTAGCTATCTTTAAAATAATTATAATAGCTACTCCTTTAAACAATAAAGTAAGCTTAACATTATTTCTTATATTCTTTAAAATATAATATAATGCTAACCATACTAAAGATATATCTAAAATCTTTTTTACTATATCAAATATACTATCTAACGTCATAAATATTTTCCTTTCAAACTCTTTTTATTATATCAAATTAAAACATAGTATGCAAATACCATGTCTTACTATTATTGAATATTTTCACCTTTGTTTTGCGGTATTTCTTCACTACTATTATTTATAGGTTGCATATTTCTAGATACAAAAGCTACTTTGCCTTTTGCTTCTTTTTGTTTTTGATTACGTTCCATTATAAAGCCAATTATTGCCATAATGAAGATAACTGATAAAATAACTACCACTATATATAATGGTCCACTTAGAACATCTCTGAAAAATTTTACCATACCTATCCCTCTATCCTTTACTATGTATTAATTATAGCATGATTTTCTATTCGTGTAAATTAATTAATAAAAATTCTTGATGTATAGTTAATCTAAGTTATTTGAGATGGTTATATGTTAAATTATGTAAATTATACTTAATATTTTAAATTTAAATATGACAACTAAAAATGCAAAGAATTTGTGACAATTAGAACCACGGATATTAAAGATCAACTTGTTAAAAAATTAGGAAGAAATAAAACGATATATATTAAAAAAAAGATTTACTATTTTAGCAAATCTTTTTTTATACCAATTTGGGGCGGAATGTGGGGATCGAACCCACGCATACCGGAGCCACAATCCGGCGTGTTAACCNACTTCACCAATACCGCCATAAATCAAAAATACATTCTTATTTTACCAATAAAAATGCATTTTGACAAGTATATTTTTTATTTTTTTTATTTTACTATATATGGATTATCAAAAGTACCATTACCACTTACATATAATGCATCATCTACTAACATAATTACAGGTCTTAAATAGCCCTTAGAAGATGCTCTTGAGTTCTCGATTTGACCATCAACAGATACACGGAATACTCTATAAGTATTTGTTGAATCTGCAGTAATAGTCCACCAGTTATAATCAAAATAGTTTAAATAATTATAATTAGAACAACTATCAGTTAATGCAGAGTTGCAACCATTATCAATACTAGCGTTAATATAATCATATAATGGTAATAACCCAACATATTGTTTTTCTATAATTTCAGATTGTTCAATTGAACCATCATTATAATTATCAGCTTCATTTCTTTTACCAGTATATAAAGTAAATAAAGAAAGTAATGATTTATTTTTACTACTAACAGGATTATTATCAGCAAATAATGAATCTAAGGCTTCACGCGCTCTACTTACAGAATAATCATTAATACCATCATTTTTATTACGAATAGCATTATAACGATCATCCCATTTACTTCTTTGTAACTTATCATCTAATATTAATACTGCATGACCATTAGTAATTTTTACAATTCGATACATATGTCCAGAAAATTTAATATAATTATTTGGATTTTCACCACGATATACAAATTCACCATTTAAATCATATAAACCAGTACCAGAAAATACTCTTTTCTCATTATTTTCAATATATGATGATAATGTTTGAGACTTATATGCATCTCCACAATCTAATAAAGGTGTATAACGATAACTACTATTATTATATGTTATTATAACTTTAGCACTACAAGTTACTCCTTCTTTATCTTTAATAAGATCAGCCATATTATCTAAATAACCTAATGAAGTTAAACTAACATCATCAATTGATATTTGTTCACTATCATTTTGAGGTAATAAATTTTCATTTTCTTTATAATATTTTTGTGCTGCTTTTAATACCTTGTTTTCAATATCTTTATAACCACGTTTATTTCCTGTAATTGCATGAAATATTAATAAAGCTATAATTATTACTACTACTGCAGCAATAATACCAATAGCTATTTTAAATAGCTTCTTTTTCTCTGAATCTCTCATAACAACTCTCCTTCATCATATCGATTATATCAAACTTTTATTATTCTTACAATAGAAAAAGAAGGACATTTCCTTCTATTTTATATTATTAGATTTATAATAATCATATAATTCTTTGAACCTAGCAAAATGAACAATTTCCCTTTGCCTTAGCCATAATAATGGGCCTAATATATCTGGATCATCAGTTAAATCAATTAGGTTTTCATATACTACTCTAGCTTTTTCTTCAGCAGCCATATCTTCTGATAAATCAGCTAAAGGATCACCAGTTGTAGCAAAATAAGATACTGTATAAGGAACACCATTAGCATCAGTTGGATATACAGCTTTTTTATGTTCAGCATAGAAACTTGCTAAACCTGCTTCTTTCATTTCTTCTAAAGAAGCATCTTTCATTAATTGATATAACATTGTACATATTATTTCAATATGAGCAAGCTCTTCTGTTCCAATATCAGAAAGCAAAGCTTTTCCTCGATTATCAGGCATTGTATAACGTTGATTTAAATATCTTAAGGCAGCATTAAGTTCACCAGCAAAACCGCCATATTGTGTTATTAACTGTTTAGCAAATGCTAAATTTTTAGATTTAATATTAACAGGATATTGTAATTTTTTTTCATATAACCACATACTATCTATCCTCCATTTTATTATCCCAAGGCCAATTATATACTACCCAATTAAATTGATTAGCATCAGTTAAAGCATTCATAGAAATTGGACCATATTTGCTTTCATATTCTTTTTCTGCCTGCTTAGATTGCATTTGAAATTTATTAAATAAATCTAACATTTTTTTATCATCCGGATGATTATCCAAATAAAGTCTAATATCATAAGCAGCAAAACATAATTGATTTAAATTAAGTAATAATTCAGCTTGCTCACTATTAGGTATTAACCTAGCTGAGCGATAATTCTTATATTGATCATATAATTCATTAAACATATTTCCTCTAATATAACCATCATAAGAACCAGCCAAATCTTTTTTATCATTATAATTATTCATACTATTATTTAATAGCATTTCATTAATAAAATTCATGTCTTGATAATTATAATTATCAAAATCTAGTCTATTATCCATAAAATCTCTCCTCTAATTTAATCTATGAATTTAAAAAGGTTTGGTATAGGCAAAAGCATAAAAAAAATAGTCAAATTATTGACTATTTCTTTCGTCTTGAATTATTGCTTTAAACTTATTATCAAAATTTACTAATTCTTTTCTTATAACATCTGGATAAATATTCTTAGAATGCTCAATAGCGCTTCTTATATCGAATATATTAACTTCATCTCTATTATCAAACACAGCCTCTGAAAAAGCTTGATTTAATAAAGTAATACATATATCAGGATAACGTGAGCCTAATCCATATACACGCTTATATTCAGTAGTTATATCAACAATAAATGACATAATTTCTGTTTTAATAAAATGTGTATATTTTAACTTAGCTCCTGTTGTCTTTTCTATTTTTGGAAGAGTTCCCATAAGTATCTCAATAGTTTCATCTCTAGAAGGTTCCTTAACATCTACTCTTTGGAAACGTCTAACAAATGCTTTATCTCTTAAAACATATCTCTCATATTCATCTGAAGTAGTAGCACCTATCATTTTAATAGAACCTCTACCTAAACTTTCCTTAAACATATTGGCAAAGTCTAAACTCGATTCATTTGTTGCTCCCATAAGCATATGTACTTCATCGATAAATAGAATAATTTTATCTAATTCCTTTAATTCATCAATCAAAGTTTGAAGTCTTGTTTCACCATTAGTTAAGCTTCCTAATAATGAAGTCGTCTTAACACTAATGATTGTATAACCTTTTAAAGCATCAGGAACATTATTTCTTTGAAGTTGATATGCAAGTCCTTCAACGATACTTGTTTTACCTATACCAGGTTTACCAACTAAAATAGCTGATTTTTCAGGAGTTAATAAAATTAATCCTAATTCTTTTATTTCTTTATTTCTACCAATAGCTGGATTAGTAATATAATCACGACTACAGAAGTCATCACCATATCTAGCCAAAATACTAATTTTACCAGTTTCTTGTTCTTTCTTTCTTAATTTATCTAAAAGATCTGATTTAATAACTATTTCTTCTTTTATAGGTTCATCATAATTTATTTCTTCTGTTATTTCTATTGGTGATATAACTTTATCAGGATGCCAAGTTTCTTTTGGTGTAAGAACTTCTATATTTCTTTTTTCCTCTAAAAAATCGTTATATGAATCATTAGCTTCATCATCATTATCATCATCAAATATAATCGGATTAATTTGTCTTCTAACAGCACGATATTTTTCTACTGCTGGTTGACTAGGTTTATATCTATTATAGTATTCTAAATCAGGATCAACAATTGGTGTATATACATTTGTTGTATCAATTAGTTCTTTTTCTAAAGATTTATCGATACCAGTTTCGACATTTAAGTTTATATCATTATTATTTTTATTATCATCCACAATATCTGGAACTTGTTCTTCTATTGGAGGTAGTTTTATTTCAGTTAATTCAGGCATATCATCTTTCGTTGGTATACCTAAAATATTTTCTTCTTTTGGTTTTTCTTCTACTACTGGAGCTTTAACTTCTTCGATAAGTTCTTCTGGATTATTACTATCGTAAACTGTTTTAGAAATTGTATTACCAACATTATCATATACAGTAGTAGTTTCAATCATCTGATTACTAAAAAATTTATTTTCACTATCAGAACGATCATTTACTGACTTAGTTTGATTATCTATATTATTAACATCTAAAAATGGCTGAGGTTTTACAAGTTCCTCATAAGAATTAATTGATTTTATATCCTTTTGAGGAGATATTTGTGAATTGTCATCAGGTTGTATTTTTTTATCTAAATTACTGTAGAATTCATCTGAAAAAATAAATCTACGTGGAGAATTTCCAAATTGTTCGTCTTGATTCATAATATTTCCTCCCTATTTTATTCTTGAAATTATTATAACATATTTTTATTTTTTTTAATATATAAAATAAAAAAAACTCTAAGATAGAGTTTAATTATTTATATGGCGGAGTGAGAGGGATTTGAACCCTCGCTACGAGTTACCCCGTACTAACGCCTTAGCAGGGCGCCCTCTTCGGCCTCTTGAG
>OCVV011321268.1_pt1 | contig 14909 bp, 16 predicted proteins | sample 1539721 | NCBI WGS metagenome assembly OCVV01 (sample SAMN02144230, study PRJEB22623) | gut metagenome | biome: sheep rumen | host: Ovis aries | place: New Zealand
TGTTTTTTCACTAGGATAAGTATATCAGTTATTGGCAATATATGGTAGGTTGTTCACTTTTACACTTTGAGAACTTTTAACTGTCCAGTATTTAAGTTGATCAGGAATATATCTGTCAGTTTATCATCGAAATATTTGACGCCCTCACGGAATTCCGGAGACACAGTTTCTGTAAAATATCCGAATGCTGCCATGATCTGATTTGTATTGTACTGACAGTGCAGATCCAAGGGGCAGGTAAAGGGATACTCGTTAATGCCGGAGACAAAATCGACATGTGTCCGGTTATATCGCAGAATCTGAAGAACCTCATCCTTAACAAAGTCTTCATGCAGGACGGAATCGATACCTGCGTCGATGTCAGTAAAGCCCATCTTGGCTGGATGCTTTTTGTAAAATGTATAATACAGCATGTTCCGCATCAGAGTCTCTGATTCTGAGCAGGGCTGGTGGTCACCGTTGATATAGCGGATCCAATAGTCCAAGAGACGGGTAGAATTCACATGAAAGAGACCAGTCAGCATACTGTAGATCTTGTCATCCACATCGCGATAGCTGTCAATCAGTCCTGCCCATTTTTTCAGGCGATATAAAGAACGTGCGCCGCTGTTTTGGTAGAAATCATAGAGGGAAAGATTGTATTCTGTAAGGAAATTATCCAAATTCAGAGGCAAACCAGTATCTTCCTCAAATGTACGGACATGGTCGATCAGTACATTCTTCGAGTTATCTGTCTGTTTAAGATTCTCAAGGATATATTCCTTGGCGTACTTTTCCAGTTCTATATAGCAACCCCGGGGAAGGTTGGAAAATCCGTCTTCGATCTGCTTGCGCAGGGATTTTCGTCCTTTACCAACCATGGACTCGAACTTCATGGCAAAGTTGTATTTCTTGTTTGCCTGTCCGATGAAGTCCAAAACAGTCAGGCAGTCTTTGCCGGGGCTCAGTCGCAGGCCACGGCCCAGCTGCTGTAGAAAGACTGTGGCACTCTCTGTGGGACGCAAAAACAGGACCGTATTGACCTGGGGGATATCTACACCTTCGTTGTACAGGTCAACGACAAAGATAAACTTAATCTTTCCATCGACCAAATCCTGCTTTGCATCATCTCTGATATCATCAATACTCTTTGCTGAAAGAGAGATAGAAGGTACGCCATTTCTGTTGAAGTACATAGCCATGTAATCAGCATGGGCAACGCTGACACAAAAGCCAAGGCCCTTCACCTCGTCCATATCGGCGACGTATTTCTTGACGCTCTCAAGCACAAGAGAGCACCTCTTGAGATCTGCAGTATAGATTTTTTCCAATTCGCTGGTATCGTATCTGCCGCGCGTCCATTTTAACTTCCGGTAGTCGACCTCGTCGGTGATTCCAAAATATTGGAAGGTGCTGAGCAGATTGCGGTCAATTGCCTCTCCGAGGAGCATCTTCGAGGCAGTTCTGCCATTGAAATATTTCAGGATATCCTTGCCGTCCATGCGGTCTGGCGTAGCCGTCAGTCCAAGCAGAATCTTCGGCTGGTAATAGGAAAACAGTTCCTGATAGGAGTTGGCGGCAGCATGGTGGAATTCATCTACACAGATGTAATCATAGTAATCCTGTGTCGTCCACTGGGCCAGTTTTGCAGAATTGAAGGACTGGATGCTGATAAAAAGATGTTCAATATCTGTCGGTTTTCTGCCATCCACGTAGAGTTCACCGAAGTTGAAGTCGTTCAAGATCTCCTGGAATGTCTGAATGCTCTGCTCTAGAATCTCTTTTCTGTGAGCAACAAACAAAAGCCTTGCCCGAGGATTCGCTTTTTTGAACCTTTTGTAATCAAAAGCCGCTATAACAGTTTTTCCAACACCAGTCGCAGCGACGACAAGATTATTGTAGTGACCGTGTACTTCTCTCTCTGCTTGCAGATTGTCTAAGATTTCCTGCTGATAGGCATAGGGACGAAACTCGAGCTGCAGATGCCTCTGATTATTCCTTTCGAACAAAGGCTTTGACAGTTCATCCTGCAGCTTTTTACGGCAAGCCTCATCGCTGGGATCAAATGTCTCAAAAGTGTCATCATTCCAGTAGCTTTCAAAGGAAACCGAAAACTTTTTGACGATGTCAAATGATTCCTTCTCTGTCACCTTGACATTCCACTCAAGACCGCCGGTCAGTGCGGGGTTAGACAAGTTGGAAGAGCCAATGTATGCAGTAGAAAAGCCCGTATCTCTTTTAAAAAGATAAGACTTTGCATGCATACGCGCATGATTAGTTTCATAATTGATTTTGACAGTGGTATTCGGAAGTTCGGCAAGCGTCATAATTGCCTTATAATCAGTTGCCTGCGTATATGTTGTAGCGATGACACGGAGACGGGCATTTGATCTTCTTGTAAATGCCTCTAATTCCGGCAGGAGCGGCCGGATCGCACTCCATTTGATAAAAGATACGAGCAGATCGACCTGGTCAGAAGACAAGATTTCTCTTTTCAACTCAGAGAGCATACTGGGTTCATTTTTCGAACCGGTAAATAAAGCATTCTCTACGATCGATGTTTCAGGACGGACAACTTTCTGATTAATCTTCCCGGCTATCGCGCGTGCAGAATTGAGCTTTTGATACAGGGACATCAAAATCTCACCTTTTTCAAGGATCTGATTGTCCTCAAAATCAGGCTCTTTCGTGTGTATGGCTACTTCTGTAACAATGTCATTGCACAGTTTGATCTGTGCGATCAGAGAATCCCTTTCCTTACTTGAAGGGTAACTATCACGAATATAATGTAGCCCCTGCTGAATGACATAGGATATATAAATGGTCAGAATACGCCTGGCATCATCCGCATCCAATGATTCCAACTGTATATCATATTGTTCGGGATTAAGTTTTGATAATTCTGTACTGATTCGGGTATTGACGATTTGTTCGTAGATTCCGGAAGATAACATAAGAAGCTCCTGTAGATAGTTAATCCGTAATAATTATTGTTCTAAGTCAGGTAAGTCTGTACGTATATTTAAGATAAGTTTGTTTAAACGAAATCAATTAGATATGATATCTTATTTATTATACTCCCTATTCATGCAGTATGAAAAGATCTGTTTATTTTGAAAAATACAAGGCAAGCTCTACTCAGTCAAAACCCAGGCTAATCGCTCCCACCCGTCTTCTATACAAGCTTCCTCAAATCTGCGGAGATCCAGCCTCTCCAGGAATCTGTCGACAGCCTCTTCCGTACTGTCAAGATCATTGTCTTCCAGAAGCTGCCGGATATCCTGCCGTGTCCAGGTGATCTGAGCGAATATTTCTTTATGATTCATAAAAACACCCCCTATTACGCTTCATCATATACTTCTCCTAGCATATTCTTTTTCTTATAATGCCCTATCACCTATCCCTAAAACCGGACAAAACCCGCAATCACATGTTCGATCGCGGCTATATACAATATTTTTGTAAATCCGGTTACTCTCTGTGACATTACTGTGATTAATCCTTTGTTATAATGACCTCGTCAAATAAAAACAAAGCAATCAACCGCAGAGATGTGGGGGACCAAAAGGATAGTACTGTTACAAAAGGATAGAATTATTACAGACATTAGCTTTACAGATATTCGAGAGAAATAAAGGAGATTAAGATCATGATGAACGAATATAAGAAGATGAACAACGAAGAACTTACACAGGCTGTTGGCGGTATAGACGGCAAGGTCGGCCTGGACGAAGGACCCATGAGAACAGTACACGAACTGAAGACCGGATGGCTTGCACTCCGCTCCGATGCCTGTTATGACGCAAAGAACGAAATCGGACAGCTTTACAATGGTGATTCCGTCCAGATCATGGGCAACGCCGCTATCGTCGACAATGACTTCGATCAGGCTCCCGTCACCTCTTATACATGGGTCTACTCAGACAGGCTCAAAAAGAGCGGCTGGGTAAACAGCAGATTCATCTGATGCAATATTGATCGTATCGTGCCGGATTTTCAATCGGAAACCGAGCATTCATTTAATAACAGAGAACATGCGAACGAGCCAAAGGGATGTTGATATGCTTTCCTTTGGCTCGTTCTTTTTCGGAAATTGATCAAAAATAGTCGGATTAAAGATAGTTCATCTGTATGTATTGATTCCTTACTTTCGATTTTATATAATACTGTTATCCAGTCGAGGCAGCCATCGACTATGCACTCGATTCCATGCCTGACGACTCCATGATTAAACCATTCATCAGCACTAACAGAGCGGAGGTTAAAAGAATGTTTATCACAGAATATGACGAAGCCGCTACAATGGAGAAATTTAAAAAAGAGTTCCTGGCTCAAGGGCATTCAGAAGGCCTTTCACAAGGTGACCGTCAGAGAAAGGAAAGCGTCGCCAGGGGCATGTATGAGGAAGGTATGAATCCGGATATAATCGCTCGTGTGCTGAAAACCACAGTAGAGGATGTCGAAGTAATCCTCGGACTGAAGAAAGCCTGAACTAAATGTTGTTTCAGAGAAGAAAACCGCCGCACTGACGCTATATGTCCAGTACGGCGGCCTCTTGGCGTATATGTATTTATAAATAGGGGGGTACTCCTCTAGGGGAGGCAATTCAGTTGGGACACGAGGGACGGTTCTGACTGTCCCATTTTTCTATTATGCAGCCATCTTCTTCAGGAAGTTCAACATGATCATCTCGTCCTCGTAGGAAGTGGTGAAGATCCCGAGCTGATCATCGTGGTCCTCTGCCAGCTTGATGATTCCTTCGATGTACTCTTCCTCATCCATCATGTTGAACGCTTCATCGTTGGGGCCCATCAGCCATACAGGATTTGTGCATTTGTTCAGTGCTGCGTTGAGTTCTTTGAGTTCATTTGCTGTTCTGATCTTCATAATATATAAACCTCCTGCCGGTTAAACGGCTCATCATCCGCTTGTTTCCTTTCTCTTTTTTAATCTTTTCTCATTTTCTTTCGGATGATTTTGAATGGTAGTTATTGTTTTTGTATGATTTTATTTGATCAGGTTGTTTCCCTTGATCTGTGTATATACTACCATTGGAGGTCTGTCCGGAAAATATCATTCGGGACAGGTTTGATAAAGATTTGGACTAGTATAAACCGCCTCTTTTAGGTCTTTTTTGTCATTTCATGTCCAAAAAGCCGAGATTCTTGAAAGTTTCGGGAACCAGAATGGTAAAATCGGGACAATACAAGTGACCTATAAATGACCAAGGTGGGTTCTAATCAGAACCGGGCTCGGGATCAGGCACACTTGAGCGCATCAGGTCCTGTCAGATGCTTTCGATGTCATCAGAACTATCTCTTACCGCCGGCATAGGCAAACGAGCTAAATGGGACACTATTTAGCTCGTTTGCCTGCGACACAAAGAAAGCCGCCGCACTGACACTTATGTCCAGTACGACGGCCTCATATGCAGCAGATGAGATGATTATTGTATTTTACGGCTCAGCAACGACAAAAGGCTGCACATAGGGGTCATGTGTTTCCCCGCCGGACCCTTCCCGCCACATGTAATAAAAGCGGCCGAGAGGGACGGTATAACAGCCATCCTGATAGTGGTCTGTTGTATCATAGGGATCTGCCATGATAAGAACATCATCGTTGGGATCATCAGTGCCAATCGTATCAAGGCCGATGATGACCTGCCAGTGGCCGCCCCAATCCATCCAATCCACCATGACCGGCGTACCCTTGTCCAGAGTCTTCAGAAGAAATGTTTCAAAATCGTCCAGGGACTCAAAATACCGGTTGGTGTCTGCGTGTGAGGTAGTCTTCCATCCGATGGAGTCAAAAAACCTGGCTATATTTTCAACAGGTGTTCTGATTGCGAACATGGAGGTATATTATGCTGCCCTGTTCAGGAGATATCTCATCATGATCATCTCGTCTTCGAGATCGCAGGTGAAGATCTCCATCTGATGGCTGAAATCTCTGGCCCATCTGAGCATCCCGATCCTGTTCTGTTCCTCAGACTTCATATTGTACTGGGTACCATCGGAAGAGACGAGGAAAACAGGCATCCTGCATTTGCTGATCGCTTCGTTGAAATTCCTTACATCGTTCTGTGTCCTTGTTGTCATGGTCGCTTCCTCCTTTTTTGATTTCCTTAGCGGATAATTGTTATATTTTTTATGATCGTCTGTCTGACTGGTCTTTTGTTTTCTCTGATCAGGTTTTCCCTTGATCTGAGTATATAGTACCATTCGGAGCACATGGAAATAAGGTGGCTTTAGGACAGGATTTATAAAGAATTGGACCTATGATATGGGTGATTTCTGGTATTTTTGAGCAATATTCTAGAAGTTTACACATTTTTCAGCATTTTATTAGCAGGATATGGACCAAATCAAGAGACAGGGAACGAGAGACAGAGGACAGTCTGGAACACCAGGGTCCCATGAAAGGATTTAGTGTGCCAGCTGCACTCTGTGGTGCTTGTGGTGATTGAAATGGCGTCCGACATTGACCTTGTGCTCTCCGGGTCTTCTGATCACAAATGCGAGGAAGATGGAGACAATTACGAAGGCAAAGAGGAGCAGGATGGAGCTGTAGAAAGAGTTCGTGCTGTCATAGAGCCTGCCCGCGATTACGGTCGCAAAGGATGTAAAGAGTGTGTTGGTAGGAATGATCGAAAAGTTAATGGAATACCATGTCCTGCCGTAAAAGTCTGACATCAGAGCCGGGCTTGTGGAGCAGAAAGCACCGTAGGCGAATCCTCCTGTCATAAAGCCGACAACAAGCAGGGGGAAGAACCCGGTCTGATATGCCAGAAGCATCATGACAGCAGAGAAAGTAAAAGTGCTCAGGACCATAGTCATGGTTCCGTGATAGCCGTAGCGGTCAAAAACTGTTCCGTTGCAGATACGGCCGATGGCGTTCGTGATGGAGATCATTCCCACGACGGTGGCAATGGTATTTCCGGACAGTCCCCTGCCGACTTCCTCGGCGATGCCGCTCGCCTGTCCGATCAGGATGAGGCCGGCGCCGGTCAGAAGAGCCACCCAGATGTAATAGAGCCAGAAGGAACTTGTACGGAGCATCTGTGAAGGCGGAATATCACATGCGGGCTCGCGATGTCCTTTTTTCTGTGCCGCGTCAAAAGTAATCTCGCCTTCTTTGGGATAGCGGAAGACAGCGATGGCGGTCAGGATCGCTCCGAGAAGAAGAACTGCCAGAATGCGAAGTCCTGTCGCCCAGGCGCGTCCGCCGTCTGCGGGCGCAAATGCCGCAAAGACTTTGCCGGAGATAAAGCTGCTCAGTCCGTAAGCTGCCAGAAGGCTGCCCGATACAGCTCCCTGCTTGTCCGGGAACCAGGCAGAAACGGTACTGACTACGGAATTGTAGCAGAGACCGGTTGCCAGTCCGCACATGGCGCCGTAGCCAAGGTAGAGGAGAGCCGGTGACTGGGCGAAAGATGCGATCATCATACCGCTGGGATAGAGGATCGCCGCCGCCGTAAGAACCGGACGAGGGCCTGTCTTTCTGAGAATGAATCCGCTCACCAGGCCGCCCAGTGCGTAAAACATCATGGTCAGTGTAAAGGTCATGGACAGCGTCTGCGCGTTCCAGGACGGAAATGTCGCGGAAATCGATCTGGAAATAATACTCCAGGCGTACACTGTTCCACACAGGAACATGATCATCAATCCTACAGGCAGAAAAATTTTGCGATTAGTCTTTTTCATGGTTTTCTTCTTTTTTTTCTTTCTTGCTGTCCATGATCTCCCGGAGTAGTCCTGCATTCTGCAGCATCTTCCTGCATTCTGTTGCAGCTTTCTGCATTTCTGCATCCTGCTGCATCTTCCTGCATCCTCCTGCATTTCTTTGCATCTTAGTGCATTTTCATGCATTTCCTGCGGACACATCGGATTCTCATAAGACAATTGCTTCTTCTTTTAATCTTCTTTTTTTATCCTCGTATATCCTACTCCCTAAAAATGACCGCGGAAATGCCTTTGAAGACCAATATCATGAAAATTGAGCCCTACAAATAAAGGGCTTTTTTAAGTCTTTTTTGTCCTTTTGTATCCCAAAAGCCGACATTTTTGGAAGTATCGGGAAGCAGAATGGTAAAATTGAGCCTATAGGGCTCACCCTATAATGCTCACCATAAGGCGCCAAAGACACACGAAGGGAAACCGGGACTCTTTTCAGCTTGCCAGACCGAAAGTATTGCATTAGCATTTTATGTACAGTTACCACTCTCTTAACTGCCATTATTCGCAGCTTTTGATCCGGTAAATATGCCGGGAAAGAATAAAATTTGGAAACGCAGGTTGTCAAATGGGGAAACGGACAGGGAATCAGGATTCGCTGTGATTAGCATGGCTCATTTCCGCACGTAAAAAACCGCCATACTGACGCTTACTGTCCAGTACGGCGGCCTCTTGGCGAATATGTATATATGGGACACCTGGGAATGTTTTGAGTTTCCTATGACTCGGGTCATCCTTGATGTCCCTGGGGGAGGTACTCCTCTTGGGGAGTCAATTCTATCAGGATTCGAGGGGCGGTTATGACTGTCCCATGTATCCCCTTATGCAGCCTTCTGCTCGAAGTATTTCATCATGGTCATCTCGTCTTCGTAGGAAGTGGTGAAGATGCCGAGCTGGTCATCATGCTCTTCTGTCAGTCTGATCATGCCTTCGATGTACTCCTCTTCATTCTTCATGTTGTAGGACTCATCGTTGGGGCCCATCAGCCATACTTCGCCGGTGCATTTGTCGAGTGCTGCGTTGAATGCTTTGATGTCGTTTCCTGTTGTGATATTCATAATATATTAACCTCCTGCCGTTTAAACGGCTCATCATCCGCTTGTTTCCTTTCTCTTTCTTATTCTTTCTTTTTTATTTTCTGCAGATGATTTTGAATGGTAGTTTTTGTATTTGTATGATTTTGTTTGATCAGGTCGTTTCCCTTGATCTGTGTACATACTACCATCGGAGGCCTGTCCGGAAAATATCATTCGGGACAGGTTTTTTCATTTTTCGGACAAACAAAAAAGACCTGTTTTGGGTCTTTTTTGTCATTTCATGTCCAAAATGCCGATATTTTTGGAAGTTTTGGGAAATGGAATGGTAAAATCAGGACCAGGTTCACTCCAGGCTGAATTGGAAATCTAAGTTCCAGTTTGCAAAAGTTACTTCTACATTCCAGAATTTCCTGCAAGAGTAGACGCAAGGGGACGCAAGGGGACGGTCCGCTGCTGAGTTATTTATTTCTTCATCAGTCCCGCTCCGGCGTTCCATGCCTTACCGACCTGTTCTCCGGTCACATAGTATCCATGCTGGAACTGATCAAAGATCAGGGCCTGCAGCTTCATGGGATCCACCTTGCCGTTCTCGGACAGGACCTTCTCCTCAGCTGCGGTATTGACGATCTTTCCAACGATACAGTAAAAACTCTCTGTCTCGGAAACCTCAGCCAGCTCGCACTCCATGACTACCGGAAACTCATCGATGATCGGGGCATTTACAAACGAACTTTTGATGGCAGTGTAGCCGGTTCTCTCAAACTTGTCTTCCATCTTGTTTCCGGTGGCGATACCGAAGAAATCTGCCACATCCATGTGCTCTCGATCTGCGATACTGACCGTAAAGGCTCTGGTCTTGAGCAGGTTCTGAGTGGTCTTATGGTCTTCATCAATGAACAGGGCAATCCTGTCTTCATTGCAGATCATTCCCCATGCCGCGTTCATGGCATTGACCTTGCCGTTTTCATCATACGCCGCCACCATCAGCACCGGCATCGGGTAAACCGCCTGTACAACTCCGAGATTCTTTTTCATTTTTGATTTCCGCCTTTCTTAAAAAATGTTTTTATTCTTAAATTGTTTTTTATCTTCTGAATGAATTGACTTCCGGACCATTTCCACGTACATTATACATGTACCTAATAATATTACAAGTACCTACTTTGATGTTATGTACTTACTTGGAGGTAAGCGTATGCAGAAGCAGCGGATCGAAGAGGCCGATTACTATTCCACAGGATACAGCTATACCCTGTCTCTGATCTCAGGAAAATATAAGCCTGCCATTCTATACTGCCTGATGGAATATGAGCCTGTCAGATTTAATGAGATGCAGCGTTATCTGAAAAAGATTGCGGACAAGACTCTCAGTCAGAACCTTAAGGAACTTGAGGCAGATGACCTTATTATTCGCACCGTCTATCCGCAGATCCCCCCCAAAGTCGAGTACTCTCTGACGGAGCGCGGTCACTCTCTTGTAAAGGTACTGGACAAGCTCTGTGACTGGGGAAATGAAAATCGCAGATGACTCTGGAAAAATTTCTTTGAAAGGAGTAGAGAATGACATCTGAAGAACTGTTCACCACACTCAAATCACGCTTTATCGAAGTGCTGAAGGCAAACGATATTGAAAAAGAACCGGTGGAAGTCACCTGCCGCTCTCTGTCTCCCGAAGAGGCAATCGGGACTCCCGGGCGGCAGGATTTTCCTATCCTCACTGGAAAGGACGTGATGATACAGGCAGAGTTCCGCGGCTGCCGGGGTCAGGCTTTTACAGATGCTCCGGCTTCTTTTTCGGGGACTCTTTCCGAAATTCTGGACATGGATCTCATACATGATGCCCACGCCAGGGGCCTCTTTGTCGCGGTGATGAACGCGGTAATGGAATTCCTGGGACTGTGCAGAGGAACAGTGCACTGCAGAACGGAAGGTCCGGAACTCTGTGCTCAGAAGATGAAAGCATGGCTTGCCGGGCACCGTCCCGATGCGAAAAAAATCACTCTGGTGGGCTACCAGCCCGCCCTCCTGGAGATGCTGAGCAAAAGCGGGTATCAGGTCCGTGTTCTGGATCTCAACCCAAAGAATATCGGACAGGTACGCCACGGGGTCACTGTGGAGGACGGCCTTACAGCCATGCAAAGTGCAATCGGCAGTGCCGATGTCATTTTGTGTACCGGAAGCACCTTGTGCAACGGGACAATTGTCGATTATATTCTGCCCGAAAAGGATGTTCTCTTTTTCGGAACCAGTGCCGCGGGCGCCGCAAAGCTTCTGGGGCTGAAGAGGGTATGCTTTGCGCATGAACTGCAGTGAGACTCTTCAGTGAAACCAGGGACCTACCTGAAAAAGGTTGTTTTATGGCATTTACAGCTGTAAATCGAGAATTTCTTTTAATAATTCGCATCAAAATAGCAATATACCGACTAATAATCAAAAAGCTTCATCACACTCTGGCTCCTAACAGCGGCATTTCATTTTCATCCAGGATGATATTGTCCGATACTATATTATACTGGCCGGTGCTGAGGAAATATCTCACGTACACATCGAACTTATTATTCAGGGTCATGGCAAAGCCGGCGGCCTCATAGAGCTTTTCCGCCTCCGGAACGGTAAGCTTCATCCCGATTGCAAAGGCCGCAACCGTTTCCCGTCTGGGAGGATTGGGGGACTTCAGGATTTTTGAAAAAGTCTGTTTTGTCACATTCGCGGCCTTGTATACTTCGCTGTTCTTCAAGCCTCGCGCTTTTATCATTTCAACAAGTATATCGCCAAAGCTTCTGGAATCTCGCTCAAGCATCTTTTCCAGGGACGCGGTATCCGTACCTTTCTCTGTACTTTCTTTCTCATTTTTCAGATCGTCAAGTCTGTCAAGTCTGGCGGAAAGCCGCCTGCGGTGGGCTGAGATCCGGTCCGCCGTCTCCGGTGTCAGGAGGCCTCTCTCCAAGGCCGCATGGAAGATGTCCCCGCTGACTGTCACATCACCCTCCGACGCCGCCTGCATGGCCTGCTGCTCCTGCTCCTCTATGTAATTCGCATCAATATATTCCTTTACATCGGTAAAGAGGCGGCTGGAGTAATCCAGCGAGGACTGATCATAAATGATCAGGGAAACCAGCATTTCATTCTGCAGCAGGAACTGGTAGATCACCGAGGTCGCCGCCTCCAGTGCCATGTCCTTTGGGAAGCCGTAGGCCCCCGTTGCGATCAGGGGAAAGGCAATGCTCTTACACTTGAGTTCCGACGCGATCCTCAGCGAATTCTGATAACAGGACCTCACAGCCTCCACTTCGCCGTGCCTGCCATCCGTCCAGGCGGGTCCCACTGTATGAATGATATATTTTGCCGGCAGTTTGAAAGCCGGTGTCCACGCAGCTTCGCCAACCGGGATCGGTCCGATCTTTCTTCTCTCCTTCAGCAGATCCTCCGCACCCGCCGCCAGGTAGATCGAGCGGTCGACCGCCCCTGCATAGGTCGGAAGGGGATTGGCTGTATTGACGATGGCGTCCGCCTTTACTTTGACAATATCATTTCTGATGATCTGAAACGGCATGCGGATATCTCCTTCTGTCCAGGTTATTTCACTATTTCCCGGGCTAATGTTTAGTTTTCCGGGATGGCAATTATTATTGTAGTATCGGAAAAATAAAATTGGAAGAAGAAGATGGTGCAGAATGAGGAAGGCATTAGTTCTGAATCAAATTCAGAAAGCCTTTTAATGTCTCTTTATCCATGATGAAGCAGTTGCCGTAGGGGTTGATCACCATGCTTGTGAGGTTTTCATCGTCCAGGGCAATCTGCATGCATTCAAGGATTGGAAGCTGCATCCTGGATGCCGGTTCGCCTTTTTCGAACTCGGTCTCGCTGGTGAAAACAGGCAGGGCTTGATTGTTGTCGTTGTCTACAACGTACTTCAGCGTAAAGGTGGCATCCTCTGCTGTGGATGTGTCGTTGGGCGGCCCCTGGTTCGGGTCGGTCTGAAAACCCGGTTTAAACTTGCCCGGATTCTTCGGCAGACCCGGTTTAAAATCAATCGGTACCAGAAACTCTCCGCCCTCCTGAATGCAGTGGTGCAGGATGGAGAAGACCGGGAGAATGTTGATGTCCGTTTCCCCCTTCTCCCTTTTCTGATAAATGCTGTCGAGAAGAGCTTCAAGCGCCCAGTTATTGCTAAGCGATTCATACGGATTTTTCGGGGTGATCTTCTCTCTCCACCCCTCTTTGATTGTCCTGTCATGTTCACGGCAGAATTGCCGGAACTGCTGTGCAATCCCTGCACAATAGGAATCCAGAATCTGCAGGGCTTTTTTCTTCAATTTGCCCGGCATGCCGTAATATGCTTCGGCAATGGCGCCCGCCATGCAGGCAATGGTATCGCTGTCGCCGCCGATGGATACTGCTTTGCGGATGGCGTCCTCGTAGCTTTCGCTCTCATAGAAAGCAATGATTGCCTCCGGCACGGAGCCCTGGCAGCTCACATCAAAGTGGTAGTCCGGGCGGATTTCATCCAGTGTGCGGATCATTCTGCTGCCGTAGGATTTCATGGCATAAACGAAGATCTCTTCTTTGGTTGCGCCTGCCCTCGCCAGGAAAATACTTGCGGCGATCGCCTGTGCACCTTTGATCCCTTCCGGATGATTGTGGGTGACTTCCGCAGTGAGTTCCGCGGCATGCAGGGTGTCCTCCATGGTCTGATACAGCCACCCGACAGAAGATACCCGCATGGCACTCCCGTTTCCGAAGCTGTTATAGGGGCGGGGATTTTTGTCACGCAGCCACCTGGCAAAGCTTCCGCCATAGCCGGCATTGGGATAGCGGCGTCCGATCTGCTGCATGGATCTGACAAGCTCAGTTCTGATCTCATCATCACTCCTCCCCCAGGTATTCATCAGTGCTCTCGCAACTGCCAGTGTCATCATCGAATCATCTGAAGGGTGCGACCACTTGGAAAGGAGCGGGAAATCCTCTCGTTTTGTGTTATTGAATTCATATACAGAACCTACGATATCTCCAAAGATTGCTCCCAGCATTTTCTTTACCTCCTCTGTCTTATTCATTTTACTTTTGTCTGTTTCTATGGTAAAGATACCAGAACCCCTGCCGCAAAAGGTCAAACGCCATTTGACCTTTAAAAAAATATTTCTACAATCTTCTTGTTGTAAAGGAGGTGTTTTATGGAGATTCGTGTACTGAGATATTTTCTGGAAACTGCCCGGGAAGGGAATATGACCCGCGCAGCCCAGCGCCTGTTCGTCTCCCAGCCCACCATGTCAAAACAGCTGAAAGAGTTGGAAAAGGAGCTTGGGACAAAGCTTTTTGTCAGAACCAATTACAACATACGGTTGACAGATGCCGGCATGCTGCTGCGGGAGCGGGCGGAAGATATCATATCACTGGTAGATAAAACAGAGGCCGAGTTTAAAGCGCTGGAGGAGTTCAACAGCGGGGAAATATATGTCGGTGCCCCGGAATCCAAATCCATGAGTCTGTTTGCAGAGATCGTATGCAGACTTCAGAGGGAGTATCCGAAAATCCGATGTAATATTTACAGCGGAAACATGCAGGATGTCTGTGAGAAGCTCGATAAAGGGCTGCTTGATTTTGCCATTGTCATGAACTATGTGGACCCCATGAAGTACAACTGTCTTCCCATGTCTACAAAAGACAACTGGGGCGTCATCATGAGACAGGATGATCCGCTTGCCGAAAAGGAAGCTTTTTCCGTATCGGATCTGAAGAGGCTCCCCCTGATCTGCTCCAAACAGTGGGTGGACCAGGAGTTTCCTCAGTGGTTCCGGTCCGATCTGGGGGATGTGAATATCGTGGCTACTTATAACCTTCCTTTTAATGGTGCTGTCATGGCAAAGGCAGGGATGGGGTATGCCCTGATGCTGGACAATCTTGTGAACACGGGCGCGGGAAGTGATATCATCTTCCGCCCTCTGCTGGACGTCCCGGAGGCCGAGATGTATGTCATATGGAGGAAGAACCAGGTCTTCACCCCCATCGCAGAGCTTCTGCTGAATGAGCTGCAGGCCTGTTTCTAAACTGCGGGACACGTGGGACACGAGGGACGGTTCCAATGACATTAAGGTAGGAAAACAGAAAATAATAGTGTATTATTCAGGATAAGGTAAATTCAAACGGAACACAGCCAGTT
>OCVV011350557.1_pt1 | contig 14908 bp, 15 predicted proteins | sample 1539721 | NCBI WGS metagenome assembly OCVV01 (sample SAMN02144230, study PRJEB22623) | gut metagenome | biome: sheep rumen | host: Ovis aries | place: New Zealand
AGGCCCATCCGTTTCTGTTACCAGGGATCGGCCTTCAGCAATACGTCCAACCTCCAGGGCAAGCTCCGCGAATCCACCCAGATGGGCGTGGAGCTGATCAATGACCCTTCCGTATACGCGGACGCGGAGATGATCGCCCTGCTGATCGAGTGCCTGCAGCAGGCGGGCCTTTCCAGATTCCAGATTTCCATCGGCAATGTGGAGTATTTCAAAGGCGTCTGTCAGGCTTTCGATCTGGATCAGGAAACGGAAATTACCCTGCGGGATTATATTTCCGGTAAAAATTTCTTCGCAGCGGAAGATCTTTTAAAGAATCTGGGACTGAACAGGGAACAGAGGGATCAGTTCCTGCGGATCACGGACTTCATGGATGACAGGAAGGCCCTGGAAGCCGTCCGGGAAGTGACCGGCAATGAGAGGTCCAGAGACGCCATTACCAGGCTGATCGACCTCTGCGATGTAATAGAAGAGTACGGTTACGGCGGGTATATCAGTTTCGATCTGACGCTTCTTTCCAAATACCATTATTATACCGGTGTGATTTTTAAGGGATATACCTACGGGACCGGCGAGGCTGTCGCTACCGGCGGCAGATATGACAATCTGCTCCTGCATTTCGGCAAGGATGCGGCTGCGATCGGATTTATGATCCAGATCGACGCGGTCATGGAAGCGATCCAGAGGCAGAAGATCCACATTCCCCTGCCGGCCCGCGTCGTGGAGATCCGTTATACGCGGCAGGATTATCAGGAGAGCCTGAAAAAAGCCATCCAGCTGCGCCGGGAAGGGATCCGCTGTGTGCTGATCCCGGAAGATGACAAGGAAGGAAACTGAGAAGTATGGATGTGATAAATACAGTACCCGTGGAGGAAGTACCTGTGGGGACAGTAACTTCCGGTCCGCTGGACGACCGTAGGCCGGAAGACGAATATCTGACCATTGCCCTGACCAAAGGCCGTCTGGCCAGTCAGACCATGGAACTGCTGGGCAGGGCCGGTTTTTACTGTGAGGAACTTGGTGACAAAAAATCCAGGAAGCTGGTCTTTACCAATGAGGAACAGAAGCTCCGTTTTTTCCTGTCCAAGGGTCCCGACGTACCTACATATGTTGAATACGGAGCGGCGGATATCGGCGTGACAGGTTCCGATATCATTATGGAAGAGAACCGCAGAGTCTACGAAGTCCTGGATCTGGATTTCGGCAAATGCCGTATGTGCGTGGCCGGTCCGGAATCCGCAAGGGAGCTGCTGCGGCATCACGAGATGATCCGGGTCGCTTCCAAATATCCGAATATTGCCAAGGATTATTTTTATAACCGCAAGCACCAGACCATTGATATCATCAAACTGAACGGTTCCGTAGAACTGGGACCGATCGTAGAACTGGCTGATGTCATTGTGGATATCGTGGAGACGGGTTCCACCCTGAAGGAGAACGGCCTGGGCGTTCTGGAAGAGGTCTGTCCCATTTCCGCCAGGATGATCGTCAATCAGGTGTCCATGACCATGAAGGCCGGCAGGATCCGGGATTTTATCTCCAGGGTCCGGGATGCTGTGAATGCGTAAGAATACCTGGCTGCCCGGGAACAGATTGAAAAACTGCGGCATCAATTCATTGAACAGGCATAGAAAAGGCTGATTATAAATGAGAATCATAAAACTGACAGAAGAAACCAGAAAAGAAGCCCTTGAGAAACTGATCGGACGCAGTCCGGCAGGCTATCCCGAACAGGAGAAGGCCGTCAGTGAAATCATCGAGGCGGTCCGGACCCGGGGAGACCAGGCGGTCCTGGAATATGAAGAGAAATTCGACCGCTGCAAAATGACCGCGGACCAGCTGCGGGTCACGCCGGAGGAGATCCGGGAGGCCTATGAGAGCCTGGATTCCGCTTTCGTGGATGTCATGCGCAAGGCTGCGGAAAACATCCGCGTCTATCACGAGAAGCAGAAGGTCAACAGCTGGATCACGACCAGGGAGGACGGCGTCATCCTGGGCCAGAAGATCACCCCGATCGAAGTGTCGGGCTGCTATGTGCCCGGCGGCAGGGCGGTCTATCCTTCCAGCGTGCTGATGAATATTGTGCCCGCCAAAGTGGCAGGCGTGGAAAAGATCATTATGGTCACACCGCCCGGACCGGACGGTAAGGTACCGGCCGGCAGTGTCGTGGCTGCAGATATAGCGGGCGCGACGGAGATCTATAAGGCCGGCGGGGCCCAGGCCATTGCGGCCATGGCCTACGGTACAGAGACCATCCCCAAGGCCGACAAGATCACAGGACCCGGCAATATTTACGTGGCCCTGGCCAAGAAAGCCTGTTTCGGCGTGACCGGCATTGATTCTGTTGCGGGCCCCAGTGAGATCCTGGTGATCGCGGATGAGACTGCCAATGCCCGGTACGTGGCAGCAGATCTTCTTTCCCAGGCGGAACATGACCCCATGGCTTCCGCTATCCTGCTGACGACCAGTCAGGCGCTGGCCCAGGCGGTCAGTCAGGAGATCGACGGTTTCCTGCAGAAACTGTCCAGAGCCGGGATCATCCGGGAGAGCCTTGACCAGTACGGATACATCTTCGTGGGAGATACCATGGACGACCTGGTCGAAGCGGCCAACACGATCGCTTCCGAACATCTGGAGATCGTGACAGCGGATCCTTTCTCTGTCATGACGGGGATCCGCAACGCGGGAGCGGTTTTTCTGGGCAGCTATTCATCCGAGCCCCTGGGCGATTATTTCGCGGGCCCCAACCATATCCTGCCCACCAACGGTACGGCCAGATTCTTCTCTCCTCTGGGCGTCGATCAGTTCATCAAGAGGACCAGCATCATATCCTATTCAAAGCAGGCGCTGGAAAAGGTCCACGAAGATATAGAGCTCTTCGCCATGAATGAAGGGCTGGACGCCCATGCCAATTCGATCCGTGTACGATTTGAATGATTTTGAATGATTTTGAATGATTTTTGACAGCAGACAGCGGCCCTTTGCGGGGTCGTGCCGGAAGGAGGAGTCGACATGAGTAAAGCTTATAAAAAATTTGTTCCCAGTATTTACCTGTATCAGGGCAGGGCTGTCCACAGCCTGCGGGACCATACCGTTGTTGATGATGATCCTCTGCGTCTGGCCATGTCCTATAACAACGGCACCGCCGATGAGCTGCTGATCTTTGACCAGTCCCGGACTGACGCGGAGCATGATCAGGCCATCGATATGATCCGCAGTATCTGCGAGAATGTCAGGATCCCCGTGACCGGCGCCGGTCATATCCGCCGCCTGGAGGATGTCAAAAAACTCATCTACGCCGGATGCCGCAAAGCAGCCCTCAACTTCTCCAGGGAAGACAATGTGGAACTGGCCGCTGAAGTGGCCGCCAGATTCGGCCGGGACAAGATCGCGGCCTGCTGCCTGGCGACAGACGCGGTCCTGGGCAATCAGGAGCTGATCTTGAAGAACGTCAGCCGCCTCTACTACGTGGACGGCATTGACAGGACCCCCTGGCACAAGGCCCCCCGTGTGGACGGGATCGAGACCATCGCGGTACTGGAAGAAATCTCCGACGAAGACATGGCGGTCCTGATGAATATGAACGGGATCGGGGGCGTTGGCGGCAACGCGGTCAATGACAGGATCAGCCGGATCCTGGGCATCAAAAAGGAACTGGAAGAGAAACACATCCCGGTCCGTATGCGGAAAGCGGCTTATCCCTGGTCTGCCTTTGTTAAGAACAGCGACGGCCTGCTGCCGGTCGTTGTCCAGGAAGCGGCCACCGATCAGGTGCTGATGGTCGCCTATATGAATGAGGAAGCCTATGAAAAAACCATCCAGACCGGAAAGATGACCTACTGGTCCAGGAGCCGGAAGGAACTCTGGGTCAAGGGAGATACCAGCGGCCATTATCAGTATGTACGGTCCCTGGCCGGCGACTGCGATATGGATACCCTGCTGGCCAGGGTCGACCAGGTGGGCGCGGCCTGCCATACCGGCAGCCACAGCTGTTTCTTCAACGAAGACCTGGCGGATACGGATCCCCAGTCCCACAACCCCGGCAAGGTCCTGGAGCGGGATTACCAGACCATCCTGGACAGGAGGGCCAATCCCAAAGAAGGATCCTATACCAATTACCTGTTCGATAAAGGCCTGGACAAGATGCTCAAAAAGCTGGGCGAAGAGAACACGGAGATCATCATCGCCGCCAAGAATCCGGGTTCCAATGAGATTATTTATGAGATCGCGGATTACCTCTATCATCTGATGGTAGTCATGGCAGACAGGAATGTCAGCTGGGACGATATCATGGAGGAGCTGGCCCGCAGACAGGCCCATTGAGGCATTGAACAGGAAAGGCCCTGAAAGGAATCAGCGGTGAGAGAACCGGTCAGACTTTTCATTTCGGAAAGCCTGACCGGTTTCAAATCCGGTGAAAACCGGGGATATTCTAAATAGAATTAAATATACAAAAAATTCAAACAATTTTTACTGCCTGCATGTTGACAATCCCGGGAACCCGTGATAAATTATCTGAGTATGCCGCATGATGAGGCTTACCCTGACTTTCACGGGAATACCCGGAAGGGAATCCGAAAGGGAATTACAAGGAAGTACAGGGCGGGCAGAAGCAGTGTCAGGTACTGCATTTGCTTCCCCGGCAAGCGCTCCGGAACAGACCCGGTTCCGGCAGACGCCGCAGTCAGCGAGTTTTAGAAAGAAGGAGGTACCAGAATGTACGCGATTATTGCAACAGGCGGAAAGCAGTATAAGGTTTCTGAAGGAGACATCATCGATATCGAAAAGATCGATGGCGAGCCCGGAGCCGCTGTCACCTTTGACCAGGTCCTTGCTGTTAGCGGAGACGCACTTAAGGTAGCAGGAGATGTTGCCGGTGCAACTGTAACAGGTACTGTCGTCAAACAGGACAAGAGGAAGAAAGTCGTCGTATACAGGTATAAGAGAAAGACCGGCTATCACAAAAAGAATGGCCACAGGCAGTGCTTTACCCGTGTTAAGATCGACGCGATCAACGGCTGATCTGCAGCTGCGGACCAGATGCAGACATGACAAAAGTCCTGATTAAGAGGGACCGGGCGGGTCATTATCTGTCTTTCCATTGTAAAGGCCACGCGGGCTACGCGGAAGAAGGTGAGGATATCGTTTGCGCCGGTATTTCGGCCATTGTGATCAACACCTGCAATTGCCTGGAGGACCTGCTGGAGGAGCAGGTGAGCATCCGTTATTCCAAAGACGGAGGAGATATATCCTGCGTTTTCCGGACAATTCCCTCTGAAAAAGCAGCATTGCTGGTAGACTGTATGATCCATGGTTTGGAGTGGATCAGAACACAGTACGGCAAAAAGTATCTGAATTACAAAATTAAGGAGGTATAACACCATGTTAAATCTTAACCTTCAGTTCTTCGCACACAAAAAGGGAATGGGATCCACCAAGAACGGCCGTGATTCCAACGCTAAGAGATTAGGTGCCAAGAAGGCAGACGGCCAGTTCGTAAAGGCCGGAAATATCCTGTACAGACAGCGCGGTACACACATCCACCCCGGTCTTAACGTAGGTCTGGGCGGAGATGATACCCTGTACGCATTAAAGGACGGCGTTTTAAGGTTTGAGCGTTTTGGTAAGTTCAGAAAGAGAGCTTCCGTTCATCCCGTAGAGACAGCTGAAGCTGCAGAATAAGGTATGTCGAGCAGGCTTCAGACAGGCACCGGTCTGTCTGAAGCCTTTTTCGTTACCCGCAGACTGCTGCGCGCAGTGTTTACATTCATGTAACAAAGAGAATTCATCAAGAGAGAATTCATTAAGAAAGAGAACCCATGTTTAAAGATAAAGCAAAAATAATTGTCAGCAGCGGCAAAGGGGGAGACGGCCACGTATCCTTCCGCAGGGAAAAATTCGTTCCTGCCGGCGGTCCTGACGGGGGTGACGGCGGTGACGGCGGCAGCGTCTATCTGGAGGTAGATGAAGGCCTGAATACCCTGGTGGATTTCCGGCATGTCCGCAAATACAAAGCCCAGAACGGCGAAGACGGCAAACAGAAGCGCTGCGCGGGCAAAAGGGGAAAGGACCTGGTCCTGAAAGTGCCGGAGGGCACCGTTGTCCGGGAACTGACGACCGGCAAGGTCATCACGGATATGTCCGGTGAGAACCGCCGTTTTCTCCTGCTCAAAGGCGGCAGGGGCGGCAACGGCAACATGCACTACGCCACATCGACCATGCAGGCGCCCAAATACGCCCAGCCCGGCCAGCCGGCCAAGACCCTGGAACTCCTGCTGGAGCTCAAGGTCATTGCGGACGTAGGTCTGGTCGGATTCCCCAACGTTGGAAAATCCACCCTGCTGTCCATGGTGTCCAACGCCAGGCCCAAGGTCGCCAACTATCATTTCACGACGCTGACGCCTATCCTGGGCGTTGTGGACCTGGACGGAGCGGGCGGTTTCGTCATGGCGGATATTCCCGGCCTGATCGAAGGGGCCGCGGAAGGACTGGGCCTGGGCCATGAATTCCTGGCCCATATCGAAAGGACCAAGGTCCTGATCCATGTGGTGGACGCTTCCGGCAGCGAAGGCAGGGATCCTATTGAGGATATCATTGCGATCAATAAGGAACTGGCTGGTTATAATGTGGATCTGACGAAGAAACGCCAGATCATTGCTGCCAACAAGATGGACCTGGTACCCGGGGAGGAAATGGAGGATCCCGAGTTCAATCCTGTGACAAGGATCCGGGCCTACCTGGATTCCACGGATCCGGATGTGGAGATCTATCCGATTTCTGCCGCCACGGGGCAGGGCATCAGGGAGCTGCTCTATCACGTCAGCGATATTCTGGCTTCCCTTCCCAAAGAAGTCAGGATCTATGAGCAGGAGTTCAATCCGGAGGAGGAACTGGCAGACGAAGATGTTCCCTTCACCATTGAACGCGATCCCAAGACCGGAGAATACCATGTGGAGGGTCCCAGGATCGAGAAAATGCTGGGCTATACCAATCTGGAGACCGAGAAGGGCTTCCTGTTCCTGCAGAAGTTCATCGAGGATAATGGCATTGTCAAAATGCTCAGGGACGCCGGCTGCAAGGAAGGCGATACAGTCCGTATGTACGGCCATGCTTTCGACTTCTATGAATAATTTCCATGATGCATTGATATGGATCATCCGGCCGGTGATCCGGACAACACAGCAGATACATAAATACGTATAAATAGATACCGGGGCAGATGCTCCGGAAAAGGAGAAATATGTTAACGAGCAAGCAGAGGTCTTATCTGACCGGTCTCTCCAACGACCTGAATCCCATTGTGCAGGTGGGCAAGGACGGCGTGACGCCCCAGGTCGTAGTATCCGCGGAAGAGGCTTTCCATACACATGAACTGATCAAGGTGGGCGTACTGAAGATGGCGCCCGAAGATCCCAGGGAATGCGCCGAGACACTGGCGGGACGTACCAGGTCCCAGCTGGTCCGGGTGATCGGACGCAAATTTATCCTGTACCGTCCTTTCAAGGACAAGCCCGTGATCGAGCTGCCCTGAGTCTGAAATTCTTAGCGCCCTTATTTGCCGCAGCATAACCCGGCTTTTATTGTGCTTCTCAGAATGGTATAATGGTCATATAAACAACAAGGAGCAGGCAGATTGAAAAAATTAGACAGAGCTTCTCTGATCAGAGATCTTGAAACAGAGCTGCATTACAAACGGTTCATACATACCTTGAGTGTGGCTTATACCGCGACTTCCCTGGCTATGTGCTACGGGGCGGATGTGGAAAAAGCGGAAATAGCGGGACTTCTCCATGACTGTGCCAAATGCATGGACCTGAAAAAAATGATCCGGATCTGTGAAAAAGCAGGCCTGTCCGTATCCGATATCGAACGCAGCAGCGGCGCGCTGCTGCATTCCAAGGCGGGCAGTGTCCTGGTAACGGAAAAGTACGGATATACCGACCCGGACATTGTCAATGCCGTCCGCTATCATACGACGGGCCGGCCGGGCATGTCCCTTCTGGAGAAGATCATATTTGTTGCTGACTATATGGAACCCGGCAGGGATGTGGCGGAGGATCTGCCCGAGGTAAGGAAACTGGCTTTTGGCAGCTATACCATTGACGACGCGGTTCTGAAGATCCTGGAGGACAGCCTGATCTATCTGAAATCTACCGGCAGGGAGATCGATCCCATGACACAGAGAACCTATGATTTCTACAAGCGTGATAACGAAGCGAGGGCCTATTATGATTGAAAACGGCAGCAAGGAAATGAGCAGAGAAATGACCAAAATCGCGATCGAGGCACTGGAGGACAAGAAGGCCTCCGATGTCCGCGTCATCGATATCAGTGAAGTATCCGTACTGGCGGATTACTTTATTATTGCCGGCGGCAGCAACCGCAACCAGATCCAGGCGATGTCTGATGAAGTGGAGAAAAAGCTCGGACAGGCCGGCCATGAGGTCAGGCAGATCGAAGGCTATGAGACCGGCGCCTGGGTACTTTTGGATTTCGGTGATGTGATCGTCCACATCTTTGATGAAAAGAACCGCCTTCTCTTTGATCTGGAAAGGATCTGGAGAGACGGAAAGCAGATCGACGCGGATTCTCTTTGATTCCGCCGCTTCAGGAGCTGTGCTCCGTTTTATAAATTTGCATATGGAGGATCCGGCTGATCATGGCCGGATCTTTTTTTGACAGCAGGCAGTGACATTTCATCCCGGACAGTCAGAGCTTCAAAAAGGCGGGATATATGTTCTTACCCGATGACAAACATCTGTTCCTGTATTACAATAGAAAACAGCACTGCTGATAAATGCGCGGATCCGGGCGTTCCTGCCGGATCTGTGTCTGCAACCCTATAGGAAAAGACAAATGTATCCTCCCATCCACGAAAAACCTGCACAGATCACTTCTTTTGACAGACTGGACCTTCTCTGGGACCGGTATCCCCGCTACCATGAAAAGACGACCTTCGCCACACTGGATGACCTTTTGGAAGAACACGCTTCTTATCAGAAGGACTTTGAAGATCTGCGGAAGGAATATGTCGAAAATGGATATGACCGTTTTCTGGTGCAGCTGTCCTGGTCGGACCTTGCCTACCGGCAGGCGGCGAAAGAAATGATAGAAGCTGCCGGTCCTTTTCCTCCTAATCCTTTCGTGGAAGCTTTTATGGCCCAGTTCCGGGACCTGGATACGGATCACAAGGCCTGCTTCCTGTTTCCGGAAAGCTTCGTATCCCGGTTTTTTGTAATCATGGAGGTCTGCAAAAAGGCGGAGGTCCTGCAGCCGGTCAAAAGCCTGTTCCCCGATGAGGAAAAGGTCCATTATCTGGCCGTATTTGATAAGCAGGATATGGATACGGTCCTGCTGATGTTCCATCTGCTCTACAGCAGCGGGTCCGGGGATGTATTCGGTGGTTATTCCCTGTATGAGTACTCTTTTCCCTGGTATCAGACCCATCTGCAGGCAGAAGGGACTGTCCTGCGTTCCCCTTATCTGCCGGACCAGATCGCCAGATACCAGGGGAATCTCCCTTATTACCACAATCCGGCCAAAACCGTCTATGTGCGGCGTAATATTCAGCATATGCTGGACTGCGGGTATTTCAGTTCGGAACTGGAAATGTTCCTGTGCTTTACAAGGGATATCATGCCTTTTTTCCACTGGTGGTATACGGATCTGGCCCTGTATGAGGAAAAGGACGGGTTCCGGACCAACTGGCGGCTGGCCCGGACCAGGATCCGCACGGAACTGACCGCGGAAGGCGTGATCAGACCCAAATGGAAACATGAGCTGAGCCTGTTCCACGCCATACGGAAAAAGCATCCGGATACTCTCTACCAGTACAGACCTGAATGGCTGGGCCGGCAGAGTATTGACCTGTATATCCCTTCCATACGAACCGCCATCGAATACCAGGGCATTCAGCATTATTATCCCGTTGCCTTTTTCGGCGGGGAAGAAGCCCTGGCCCAGAGACAGGAGCTGGATTCTTTGAAGAAACAGCTCTGCGCGGAGAATGCGGTAAGACTGATCGAATGGCCTTACAGTATGGAACCCACCGATAAAAACATCCGGCAGATCCTGGATGGAATGTGACGGATATTCGGGAGTACGGGAGAGCAGGTCTTTTGTTATCCGTTAAATCTGCTATAATAAAGTATGGCTCAGACAGGAAAAAAATAACTGTTCCCGGTTCATATATTACAGACTAACGAAACAGATTCCGTTTCTTTCAAAAAGGATTCATTCGGGAAGACGGATCATCATGATAAAGAGGAGGGTGCAGGATGAAAGAACCTGTAATCGCAAACGCGCTGGATGAGGCTGCAAAGAGGGAGATCCTGAATAATGTGAGTGATACAATGACCAGGGAGGATCTGTTGGCCAGGTATGTTGACGCCTTTCTGAAGCAGAACAGGATTGAAAACTATGAAACCAGAGAGATCAGCCTGCGCAAGGCCATTGCTTCTGTGGTGCTGGGAATCGTGCTGTTTCTGGAAATCTGCTGCTTCATGCTCTATCATCCTGGATTTTCCGAACTGTCAGTAAAACTGCTCTTTATGATTTTTATTTTTGTGGAGGCAGTCGTATGTCTGTTTTTTCTGCGGGCCCAGTCATTGCGTGCCTATCTGGTCCGGGAAGTCATACGGCGTCCGGATGACAGCATTGACAATATTCTGATCAGCCAGGTCAGCGGGTCCCGAAGCGGATTCACGAATCTGGTCCGGGTCCTGCTGCCCCTGTTCCTTGCGTTCGGGGTTTCGGCCATCCTCTTTTTTAAGCCCCATATGATTTTTGAAAAAAATGATATGGGCGGATATTCTGTACGATATTACACAGCTTCCCTTGTGCCGGAGCAGACAGTTGCGGTTCCGGAAACCCATAATGGACTGCCTGTCAATGAGATCCGGGGAAATGTCTTTCAGGGGCTCGGTTTTACAGAGATCACCCTGCCTTCCGGGCTGACCCAGATCCGGGCTTCCACATTTGAAGGATGCACGAACCTTCGCAGTATTGATATCCCCTATGGGGTTACCAGGATCGCGGCGCACGCTTTCTGTGACTGCGCCTCGCTCCAGTATGTCAATGTCCCCGCCACGGTCGAAGAGATACGCAGTTCCGCCTTCCGCAGGTGCAATCATCTGTTCGAAATCAAAATCCCTGAAAAGACGGTGGTCAATGAAAAAGCTTTCAAGGAAAGCCCTACAAGAATAATCCGGTACTGATCCTATGAATACTTATATACATCTGCTCTATGTTCCGACCATGGCCTGCAATATGGCCTGCAAATACTGCTATCTGGAAGAGGATACCAAAGATCTGGGGACAGAGCACGGCGCGTTGGAAACACTGGCTTACGCCATCGATAAATGCAGGGAGGAAGAGATCATACCCTTTAACATATCCCTGCATGGAGGAGAAGTCACCTGCCTGGACCCGGAGACCTTCCGGGAGCTGGCCGCATATATATCGGATTATTATGACCGGAACCGGGGACTTTTGACCGGTGCCGGATTCCGGGTCGGCAGGCCCCATATAAAGACCAACCTGCTGGACCTGGACCGTCATCTGGAAGCAGTCCGCAGGTATGAGATATCGGTCAGCGGCAGTATCGATCTGCCCCTGGCCCTGCACAGGGCCTGCCGGATCGGAAAAGACGGCAGGGATACCCTGGACCGTATCCTGGCCAATGTGGCCCTCCTGGAGGATATCCCCTGTCATAAGAAGGTTTCCGCGACCATTTTCAGGGAACATCTGGAAAGGATCGATGAGGTCATTGCGGATATCTGGTATCTGCATAAAAACACCTGTCTGGACATGTTGGATTTCAATTTCATGATCGGATTTGAGAACAGCAGCTCCCTTCTGCACGCGCTGACAGAGGAAGAACAGCTGGCGTTTTTCCGTGGAATCCGTGACGCCTTCATGGGAACAGAACTGGAACCGGGGCTTAAAGGCGCCTGGTTTCGGGAATTCGGGCCGGATTACTGCACCAACTGTGTCAACTGCGGAGAAAAATTCTTTCTTCTGGAGAAGAACGGAGATATCTTCTCCTGTGTACGCGGGCAGAAACAGGAAGATTTTTATTACGGCAATATATATAAAGAGAGCATGCGCAGCATCATGGAAACAGCGGCCCGTAAGATCCGGGAACTGCATCAATCCTGTGGTTTTGACCCGGCCTGCGGGACCTGCGGATACCTGTATCTGTGCAGGACCGGCTGCCCTTTTGTGAAAAAACGGCAGAAGCGGGCCAGGAGCTATACCTGTCTGCTGCAGCAGGAACTGTACCGTTTGTGGGGCATGGCACCGGAAGAGAATCCCCGGCCCACCGCCCTGGATTACGTCTGCAGCATGCATCCCGACAAGATTCCGGATTACGCGCTGGCAAGGCTGCCTTCCTTTATTCCGGATCTGGGGACGCTGATCCGGGAGGATCCGGGGCTTACGTATCTTTACAGGCCGGACCTGTTCATGCTTGAGATTGACGGGAATATCTTTCCCCTGGAATCCCAGATCATGAAACAGACACGCCCTTTTGCATTCATCAATCCCGAGAGCAGGGTCATTCTGTATGTACGGGAAGGGATTTTTGAAGCTTTCAGTTCCTATCCGGAAAACAATGCCCTTTATATACAGCTGCTGACCGGTGATATGATCGTTTATGGTGACGAAGGACGTACCAAACAGCGCCATATCGCCAATGAAATGATCTATAAGCAGGTGGCGGAAACGGACCCGTCTGACCGGCCGGGCTGGCTGCGGGTGGATCTGACCGGCTTCCTGCGCCGTTACGGCAGATACCTGTCCCGGGAGCGGGAGAACAATATTTTGTTCACTACAGCGGCCCTGCGGGATTACCATTACAGCAAACAGAAGAACAACGCGTTTTATCATATTCAGGCAATAGATCTGCCCTTTCAGAACCTGGATTTCTATTACCTGACCATGGAGGAGGAGACCCATGATTTATCCCGGTACTTACAATGAAATGGCCAAATGGCTCAGTCTCCGGAAACTGACCCTGCATTTTAATCTGACGGAAGCACAGACGGAGCAGATGTACCAGGAACTGCTGGACGGGAAGTTGAAGAAGATCACAGGATTGCCCGATGGCCTTGTCACGATGGAATATGAAGACGATTCAAAAACGTCCGTGCAGGCAGTTTCCAATCTTAACCCTCAGGATATTGACTATATCTGTGTACAGGGGGGCGGGTTCATCATTGCCCATACAGCGGCTTATCTGGCCAGGCAGGCTGCCAGGTCTTCTTCCAGCGGCGGATCCGGATCCAATAATAACAACAATAACAACAATAATAACAACTGATACAGGAGAGGGCACAATGATCAGTGATAAAGTCCAGGAACAGCGGCTGCGGCAGAAAGATACCGTGATCGTTACCGACTACTATGATAATGGGGCCTCCAGGACAAGGAGCAGTGACCACTCGAAAACAGATGATGTACAGGCGGGGGTGATCCTTGCCAAAAAATATTTTCTGGGCGGGGAAATGGTCCATCAGGAAACAGAGTTCAATCCCGGCATGCTGTATTCCTTTGTTTTTCCGGTATTGGACAACGGACAGATCCGGTGTCCCAACTGCGGCGGGACAGGAGAGAACGCGCTTTTTGAAGAAGGCTGTCCTTACTGCGGGGCCTATTACAATATGGAGTATCAGTCGGAACTGCTCGGTTCCAGAGACCACAGTGATTATGTGGTCGAGGAACGAAAGGTCCTCCTGCTTCCTCTGCTGGTGATCATGGCAGTCTTTATTGCCCTGGGGATCGGGTTTTCCCTGCTGACGGGACGGACCGCGACAGTCTTTGATTACGGCAAAGGCGCGCTGATCGGCGGGATCATCGGCGGACTGGTATTTTTATGCTACGCGGTTTACAAATACAGGGCTGCCCTGACGCGGCAGGAAATTACCAAGAAGAGGGAACAGGATGTCATCCTGACTCGTTTCCGCAGGGATCTGACCGCCAACGGGCTGACCATGGGGGAGTTCGCCAACTGCCTGAACCTGGGCCTGCGGGATTATTATTTCGGCTCGGATTCGGAGCAGACACGTGATGTAGTTGATTTTGATGTCCTGGAATACCGGGACCAGCAGGTCTCCTCCGGGGAGGGCGAAATCTATGTGACTGCGGATGTCCGGCTGCGGCTGGTCAGCGCGGAAGGAGAACAGATCCGGTCGGAGATCCGTCATAAGCGGATCCGAATGAAAAAAGGCCATAGCGCGGGCCTGCATATGAGACCGGGCATGAATATTACTACCTGTCCCTATTGCGGGGCCAGTGTCGATCTGACATCCAGACGCTGCACTTACTGCGGCACTGCCTTTCTGTTCGAAAGACCGCTGAATATGGAACGGGTCTATGAGTGATTCTTATACGGCAGTAAAACAGAAGCAGAGGATAAAAGAGAAAAAAAAACAGGAGCTATGCGTTTTCTTACGCTTAGCTCCTGTTTATTTGGTATGCGCGCCATGGGCGCGCTCTAATGGGTGAAAGTCCCAAACACGCCCAGGTAGTGGGAAGTGTATAGCTGAACAGCAAGGGTGTCCACCGTGAGGTGGAATCTGAAAGAAGCTGTAGGCAAACCTCTGGTCCGACGGACAGAAATCACATATAAGGCGAGGTTCCGACAGATAAGCTGGCCAAAAACAGTGAAGTCTGATAACTACCCCGTTTGTAGGAACAGCGTAAATGTGGCGGATAGATGGAGGGAAAGAGCGTGCACCTTATGCGCGGAGGTCTCACAGACGGCTCCATCAGCCGTAGTAACAACGAACTGTGAGAAGTCAGCAGAGCCCATAGTAGTGAGGAAGTCCCTGTAATGGGGATGGAGCGAAGGGGCGAACAATCAATCAGTTGAAGTACGTTCCACTTCGTAGCCGGAGCAACGTCTGTCGAT
>OCVV011295407.1_pt1 | contig 14907 bp, 10 predicted proteins | sample 1539721 | NCBI WGS metagenome assembly OCVV01 (sample SAMN02144230, study PRJEB22623) | gut metagenome | biome: sheep rumen | host: Ovis aries | place: New Zealand
TGACTTTACTGAAAAAGAACGCGATCTTATTGATAACATCAAAAAGAGTGGAGCTGGAAAGTTATAAAAAAAATAGGAATTGATTTTGCGTCAATTCCTTTTTTTAGTTATTAAAATTTTGTCTTTTGAATACCGTGATAAATATTGTCTAGTTTAAATATAGCTTTACCTCTTGTGACATTTTCAAAAAGAACTTGAAATTTAGACAATAAATCAAGCGGAATACCTACTCTAATATCTACTGATTCACCAAATCTTTGACTTAAAACATCGAATTTATTTAATTCATCACTTAAAAGGCTGTAACTTGGGTAATCCATAGAAAGAAGAACCTTTTGTAATTCAACAATTTCAAAAAGAGTGGTGTGATTAATGGCCTCAATAACAGAATTTGAATAAGCTCTTACTAGTCCCCCTGCTCCAAGTAAAATTCCACCAAAGTATCTTGTTGTAATTGCAAGTATATTGGTTAATTCATTCTTTTGAAGAACGTTTAGCATAGGTGCACCAGCAGTTTTGCTAGGCTCCCCATCATCACTACATTTAGATATGCTTGCGTCTTGACCAATGATATATGCATAGCAGTTGTGAGTTGCATCGTAATATTTCTTTCTTGTATTTGCAAGAATTTCATTAACTTCTTCTAAATTTTTAACAGGAAAAAGAGTGGTTATAAAACGAGATTTATCGATAACAATTTCATAACTTGAAATTTCATTAATAGTTTTCATAAAAATCACCAAAAGTATTATAACATATTTTCCTAATTGATTTTTATTTATAATTTATGTAGACTAATTATATGTTTGTTATACATTTAGCTAAATGTGTATAATTATCTTTAGCTTTTAGTTAAGATATATTTACAAAATAGGTAAATATTGATAAAAATAGAAATAAATGGTATAATTTTTTGTAAAAGAGAGTGATTATATGAAAAGAATCGTTGCAACAACTTCAACAGGTTGTTTAGATTATTATAAACATGAATATGATATTCGTACTGTAAGAATCAAAATTGACATGGGAGATCATGTATTTAAAGATGATGGTACTGAAATTACTGCCACTGATTTCTATGCTGCCCTTGAAGCTGATAAGAAACTTGTACCAAAGACAAGTCAACCTTCTTTAGGCGAACTTATTAATTTCTTTGAAGGATTAGCTGATGAAGGATATGAGGAAGCAATTGTTACAACAATTTCTTCAAAATTGTCAGGTACATACAATGGTATATGCCAAGTTGCTGAAATGTTAAAGGATCGTATTAATATTATTCCTTTTGACACAAAGACAGTTTGCTTCAACGAAGGATATTTCGCATTAACTGCAGCCAAGATGATTAGTGAGAATGCTACTACAGAAGATATAATTGCTCGTTTAAATTATTTACAAACCCATGTAACAATTCTATTTGCGGTTGACTCATTAGAATTCCTTGTTAAAAATGGACGTTTAAGCGGAGCTGCTGGTTTACTTGGAAAATATTTAAAGATTAAGCCATTATTAAAGGTTGAACCAGATGGTTCAATTCAAGCTGTTGAAAAAATCCGTACAACAAAGAAAGCATTAGAACGTGTTGGTGAATATTTAAAAGAATATACACAAGGTCATGAATATGAAGCCTTTATTTGTTATACAGGTGGAGAATTAAAAGATTATTTTAAAGAAGTATTAAAAGAAGAATTTGGTATTGAAAACCTAGCTGAACATCCATGTTCACCAGTTGTAGGTTGCCATGTAGGACCAGGTGCTATTGGTCTTGGTATTTTCTTAAAAGACTAGGGAAAGGTTTTAACCTTTCCTTTTTTTCTTAAAGGAGGCATTATGAGTTATTTAGATAGTGCAATTAAGCTTATTGAAAAACTAAATAAAAATAACTTTGAAGCCTATATCGTCGGTGGTTATGTAAGAGATTTTGTACTTAAAAATAATCCTAATGATATTGATATTACTACAAGTGCTTTACCAAGTGACATTTTAAAATTGTTTGATAAAGTGATACCTACAGGAATTAATTTTGAAGGAGTGACTGTTATATTAGATGGTTACTCATTTGAAGTTACTACTTTTAGAAAAGATATTGCTTATTATGATCATCGTCATCCTGAAGTAGCATACGCATCTAGCTTATCTGAAGATTTATCACGTCGTGATTTCACTATTAATGCGATGTGCTTAGATAAGGACTTAAAATTAATAGATATTTTCGATGGTGTTAATGATTTAAATAATAAAATTATTAGAGCGGTAGGAGATCCTAAACTTAGATTTTATGAAGATGCACTAAGAATTCTTAGAGCTTTCTATTTTTCAGCTAAGCTTGGATTTGATATTGATGATGCAACTTTAAGGGGAATAGAAGATAATTCTAAATATTTAGAATGTGTATCTGGTGAAAGAATTTATAATGAATTAAAGAAACTCTTTAATTCAAAATATGTTTTGAAAGGCTTATCATATCTTAATAAATCAACTGCGCTTAATTATTTACCTAGCTTAAAGAAAGCTACTAATTTATTATGTGAAAAGAATAAAACATTATCGTTTATAGAATATTTAGCGTTAGGTTTTTATTTAGAAGGTAATAGTTTAAGATATAAATTATCAAGAAAAGAATTAAGTGACATAAATATTATTAACTCATATGTTGATAAAGAATTAGATGTTCTAGATATTTTTAATTTATCAGATGATTTGTTAAGCTCAATAAATAATGTTAAATCTGTATTAGGTAAAGATTATGATAAAGATATTCTAATTAAGAAACATAATTTGCCAATTAAAAATATTAAAGATTTAGATTTAACTTCATATGACATTATGAATCTTGGTTATAAAGGAAAGGAAATAAAGTCGAAGCAGTTGTATGCGTTAAGGCTTGTACTTCTAAATAAGGTGTTAAATCAAAAAGATAAATTGATTAATATCATAAAATAATGTTTTGGAAATCGATTAAAGTTTGATATAATTAGAAAAGTGAGGTGTTTTATATGTCCGATACCGTAAAAAAGAGTACTATTTATGCTAGAGTAAAAGGTATTAATACAAGTGACAGTATGTTCAATGTTACTGTTGAATTAGCAGATTCGACTATCATGAATTTGAAAACTAATTTAAACCTTGACCTTCATCAAGGATACATTTACCAATTTGAAATAGCTCAAAATACAAATAGCGAAAGATTAGTTGCATTTTTAATGTCTGCAACAAGATTACAAGATATTTGTGACCTAGAACTTGTTGATAGTGTTTATAGAACTTTTGATAAGAAAAATCCTTTACAATTAAAAGAATTAGAAAATGATATTTATTCATACATAGAACGTATTGATAATAAAATTTTACATGATATTACAAAGAAGTTAATAGATGATAATAGAGAAGCATTCTTTATTTATCCTGCAGCTACTCGTATGCATCATGCATATGTTGGTGGTCTTGCATATCACACTGTTGGAATGCTACATTTAGCAGATGGATTTTTAGCTAATTACACTTATTTATCAAAAGATTACTTATATAGTGGAATTATTCTTCATGATTTGGGTAAGATTATTGAATTCAGCGGTGTTGAAAATACTGAATATGCCATTCCAGGTCAATTATTAGGTCATTTAGTTATTGGAGGATTATTCGTATCAGAGTGTGCTAAGACATTAGGCTATAGTGATAAAGAAGAAGTATTATTACTAGAACACATGATTATTTCTCACCATGGTCAACCAAACTTTGGTGCAGCGAAAAAGCCACAAACTGCTGAAGCAGAAGTTTTATGGTATATTGATACTCTTGATTCAAAACTTCGTGTTCTTGGTGAGGAGTTATCTCATACTAAACCTGGTGAATTCACCGATACAATTGGTGTTCTTGAAAAGACAAAATTCTATAATCATAATTAAAAAATATAATAATGCATAATTTGATTCTTGATGAGCAAATTGTGCATTATTTTTTTGTCTTTTAAATTTCATTTTGTTCCGTCATTTTTCCCCATTATTATTGCAATTTGACGAATTAAATGATATGATTATACTTGCTATGATTTATGCAAAAATATTGCAATAAAGGAGACTTAAAATGAGTAAAGTCTATAAGAATAATAAGAAAAGAAATATAATTAAGACTGCTTCTCTAGCATTAACTGGTGGTCTAGCAGTAACAGCCTTGGCCTCATGCAAGTCAAATTCTAACATTTATAGTAATATTAATGCTGATTCGGTATATAGCCAAATTGGTGATTATAAATTAACTAACTATGAATTGTTTAAGAATTTATCTTGGTCAGGCGCAAGTGAACTAGACAATATGATTAACGATGCAATCGTTAAGAAATATCGCGATGAAATCGTTGATTCAGTTGAAAATGCTAAAGATAATCAACAAAAATATGTTGAACAATTGAGAGAGTTATTTATCATTAGTGCGTATTCAATTTCAGACATTGATTCATACTTCAATTTGAATAACCCTGATACTCTAGCTAATGCTAAACAAACTACAATCGACACTTTATACTTAGAAGGTATAAATCTAAGCAGTGCTGATTTTGACAATTTAGTTGCAATCGATTCAAAAGAAGAAAAGACTTTAAAGCCTATTAGTTGGGCTACACTTTCAAATGCACAAAAGGAAGTTTTGAAGAAGCAATATCAAAATCTTGCTAAGAAACAATTTGCACTTGCAAAGTTAGAAGAAGAGATTTCTAAATATGAAAAAGATAATAACAAAGATTCTTCAATTTCAGAAACTGATGAAAAATATAACCATTACTATGCTGATTCAAAAATTATTACTAAGTGGAATGATGAATTCTATGATAAGAATACAGCAGCAAATGCTATTTTAATTCGTTTTGAATCTCAAGATGAAATCAATGAAACATTAAAGGAATTTGGTGTTAAGTTATATAGATCAAACTTCTATTATATTCGTCAATACAACGTATATAAAGATGGTACTCAAGGACATAATTATACTGATGCTGAATATAATTCAGTATATGATGACTTTGACTTCACTAAAGAAAGCAATTTAAACTTTGTTAAGTTAAGCGATAGAGCTGTACTTGAATTATATATTGAAATGTTTAACTACATTTACACTTATAAGCAAGAATTACCACGTCGTTCATATTTAGCTTCTGCAGCAAGTGAATCTCAAAACGCTAACAAGCGTAGAATTACTGCTATTATTGCTAACGGTGACCCAGATGATGCTACTAAATATAGTGATCGTGTTGCTGATGGTGAAGACCTTGATGAAATCGTAATTGCTAATATTAAAGAAAACTTACTTCAAAATGCTAAGGATGATGTATATCATACTGCAGAAGATTTAACTAAAGTAAATGTATCTTTAAAGACATATTTGTATCAAACATTAAAAGATAACGAGTTTGCAACAAGTGGTACATCAAATGGTGACTACTATTACATGGCTTACAAGTTTGATATGGATGAATCAGGTTTAATCGACGGTGATACTGATAATACTTTATATTATAAAGCTGATGTAAACGGAGACGTTGAACAAAAAGGTGAAGACGGTAAGACTCAAAAGGCTGACTCTTCAGTTATCGACAGAACTCGTAGTTCTAATAAAGCGTTAATTGAAAAAGTAGTTAATCTTCTTAAAGAAGCTGATATTACTGATGATTATGCAAATAACAAAATTAATGAAGCTAAGAAGGATGCTAAGATTTCTATTTATGAAGAAAGCTTATCAGTTCAATATGCAGTAAGCTATAAAGATTACTATTCAAAGACAAGTGGCAATGCTCCTGAAGATGACGTTGTTGCTAAAGTTGAATATGATGGTCAAACAACTTTAATCAAGACTTCAGACTTATTCAAGGTGTTAGAAGCTAAGAATGGTGTGAATAGTGCAGTAGACGCATTAACTAAGAAGATTATTAAGGATCAACCTGAATATAAGAAGACTGAAAAGAATATTGATGAATACTACACAATGTTAAATAATACATTAACAAGCTTTGCTAATGATGGTTTATCTAATTATGGTTATTCTTCATCAATTGGTAAATATAACTTCTTAATGTCATATTTCCATAGTTCATCAGTTGATGAAATTATTAATGATGTATATAGAGTTAATGGTGCTAGCCAAGTAATCTTAAATGATTATTCAAGCGATGCTAACTTAATTAAGTTATTAACTAATTACACTCGTCAAGCTTATCAAAATTCATTTACAGTATCTGCAACTAACTTAGTTGTATATATTGATAGAGACGAAGATACAGTTGCTGACACAAACTTTGACTGGAATACTGAATATACTTATGTTGAAGATGGTGTTGAACATACAATTTCTTATGCAGATTTAGCTAAAGAATTAATTTCTAAGATAATGGATTATCTAAAGAAAGGTTCTTCAACTTATAGTGATGGTTTATCAACATTAGTTAGTGAATATAAGTCAAGTTCTCGTTTCACTAATGGTTATGATACAAAAGTTGATTCTGAAGGTAACTACTCTCCAGCTGAGCCTGAAACTTATTGGGCTAAGTATAAGAGAGCTGGATTATTAATTAAGACTAATGACTATGCATCTGTAACAAATGGTTCAAGTTTTGCTGATGTTCCAACTGAAATTAAGGCTGAATTAATGAACATCTATTCAAGAGATGAATTCATTATTAATAGTGTTGCTCAAAATGAATATCTTGATCAAAAGCCATACCTTGAAAATAATCCATTAGTAACTAAGGATTACGAATCAGGTAATACTGTTGGTTATAATTTACTTGTTGTAACAAGTGCAACAGTAAATGCATCTGCTAAGTTCGAACAAAAAGATGACTTAAACGGTATTTATACTAATATTTATTATTACTATCATGAAAAGTTATCATTAATTAAAGATTTATATAATGAAGAAAATGCATTAAATGAAGCTCAAGTTAAAGCTTATATTCTTGAATATGCTGACAATAATACAAGCAATACTCTTCCTTCTTCAATTTCAAGTGCAATTTCTGCATTCTTAAGTCCTGTTTACACTAAGTACACAGACTCTTCAACTCAAAGAGAATTATTATTAAGCTGGTGTGAAAAATCAACAAAAGCTACATTCTCATTCCAAAATGCGATGAATGAAAAAGCTGATACTTATAAATTTGCTGATGGTAGCGAAGAAAAGTATTCTGATAGATTTAATAACATCAGAACTATTAATAAAAATCAAGCAGACAACTATTCTAAATTAAATAGATTTGACACTGAATTTGGTGGAAATTCTGTTGTTTACAATGATTGGTGGCTTGACCTTGAAAATTACATTAAGGGAAATATGTAGGAGGTAAGTATGAAAAATATAAAAAGAAAAGCATTTGGAGTACTTTCCCTATCTGCAGTCGCATTAGCACTTGCTTCATGCGATGCTAAAAGAAACACTCAAACTCCTACTGGAGATTTAAAATTAGAACAAAATTATGCAACACTTACTAGAGACAAATTGTCTCTAAGTGTTACATATGAAGAAATGTACAATAAGTTCAGATCAAATGGTTATTCAGATGTTGTGGCTAAGATTAAAGAATCAGTTATTAGAAATCAAATGAAAGAAGCTACATATGCTAAGAATTTAAAAGCTTATAATGAAAAGATTTTAAATGCTGTTTATGGTACTAGCAAATTTGATAGTTTCAAGGACTTACTTCCATCTGAAAAAGAAGATTTAGAAGATAAAGTTGATCAATTTGCTTTATCTGAAGCTAATAGCTACGGTACAATCATTACTGCTGATGAAATTGCTTCATTAAAGAACTTAATTAATACATTCGCAACATATGAAAATGAAGATGTAAAAAAGGCATTACCTTTTGAAAGTTCATTCATTGAAAAGATGGTTAGTCAATATAGCTATAATATTGCTCTAACTAACTATGCTCGTCAATTCGTTGAAGTTAACTATAATAAAGAAAAAATCTATTCTTATAGTGATAAGAAAGAAGTAACAAATAACTACAAGATTACTGACGAAGACATTACTAATAGTTTCAAGTCTACTTATTATAAGTTTAACCAAACTAAAGCTATCGTTGTTCGTTTCAAAAACTTAGACGAAGCTGAAGCTTATAAGAGTAAGATTGAAGAAAAAATGGGTAAATTCTCAAATGATTTATCAGCAACAGAAAAGAGAACTTGGTTCGTTAACTTATATAACGAATATTACAAGACTAGAGAATCATTAGATGCTGATAATCCATTTGATAAGGATAATGAAGAAGAAACAGTATTCTATAATGATGCAAATCATAGTGAATTAAATACTAAATATTCCCAAGACCTTGAAAAATTTGTTTACGATGCTCTTGAAGATGGTGAAGGTATTGTTAATCCTAGAAACATCGATGGTTCATACTATTTAGTATATAGAGATTCTGTAAATTATTATTATGGTGATGGTACTGGTGCTGATTTTGATCAAGCTAAGAATATTACTGAAGCTGACTTGGTAAATAAATTTGGTTCTGATTTAGACTACTACAAATTAACTAATTATAAAGGTGAAACAAGCGCAAACCTTTATGAATATATTAAGTCTAAGTTGATTGAAGCTAAAGCCAGTGAATCACTTGGTGAAACTCTTGTATTAAACCAAATTAAATATAATTCTACGGTTGAAATTTATGATCCAGTATATGAAAATCAATTTAAGAATTCATATAGTGATTATTACAACTTAACTTCAAATTTTGATAACAATAATATCTTTAAGATCACTACAAAGTTTGATAATCATACTTTAGGTGATACAAGTGATGATGTAGAGCTTGGTGAATTCACTTATTCAGTTAAGGATTTCTTCAATAAACAAGTTGCAATTCATTCAACTGAATATGCTACTACTATGCTTGAAGATAAATATTTATTACAAAGTGGTATTGATGCATTATTAACAAATAAAGATAATGATAGTTTAACTGAATCTGCTAAGAGTCAAATTAACGAATTCAATAAAGGTAAGACTGCTTATGTTGCCAATATGGGATTAAACAATTATTTAACTCTTACTTATGGTTTAACAACTCATGGTAATGAACAAGATGCATTAAGAGATTATTTAAAGGCTCAATCTTTAAGATCTAGCTTTAATAAATATTATGGTTATTTCTTAACTTCTACTCAGGATGCTGATCTTGATACTTTCGTTGATGACAACAATTTATTTGCAACATTAAAGAAGTACACAGACAAGAAGCAAGATGAGGCATACACATTCAGTGCTAACCATATCATTATTCAAGTATGTCCTGAAGTGACAGGTACAACTGTTGATCCAAGAAAATATAGAAATGAATTAAGCAAAAAGAGTGATGAATTAGCTGAAAAATTTGATAAGGCTGTAAACGAATTAACTAAGTTAATCGTTGGCGAAGCTAAGGTTATTACTGATAAATCAGTAGACGCATTAGCTAAGCTAGTAAAGACTTATAACAATTCAAGTTATGCTTACACATTACAAACTAATGAATTTGGTTATACATCTTGGACTGATTTCAAGAATGCATATCCTGAATTTAATTTCTATCTACATTCAGAAGACTTAAGTTCAATTACTAAAGCTAGTGCTGAAAGCTATGTTAAAGAATTTAAGGATTATTGTGCTGCTCTTGCTAAATTAATTGCTAAGAACGAAAAAGTAGATGGTAAAAATATTCAAGATATCATTAAAGATAAGGGTATCTTAATTGATCCTACAAGTGACTCATTCAAGGAACTTGGTATGTGTGAAACATCATTCGGTTTCCATATCTTAAATGTATATTCATATACAGCAAATGTTTCTTGCAAGTTTACTAAAGAAGAAGATTCTCAAGGTAGCGATGCTTCATATAAGAGATGGCAACATAAGGAAGTTATCGTAAATACAATGAATCCATCTGATACTTCAGATGATATCATCGTATATGCATCTGGTTATTCAGACAGCGAATATGCTAGTGTTAAGCAATTATTTATGTATTTCTTCCAATCTAATTCTGAAGAAGATATTTTACGTTCTACTACAAAGTCTGCAATTAGCACATACTTTGGTGATGTTATGAACCGTTATAATAGTGCTTCATTCCAAGACTATCGTTTATTACAACAAGTATTTGGCTTTGAAAACTTAAAGAATGGTACATTTACATCTATTAAGTTCTTCAATGCTGATGGTAGTGAAGATGCAACAAGAACTGCAAATTATAAAAACTATGTAACAAAAGTACGTAATGCTGTTGATGGTTCTAAGGAACTTGAATCAACTAGCCCATTTAGCGGATGGTTCGATGAAAACTGGACTGTAGATTTAACTAAGTGCGAAAAGTATCACTACGACGTTGACTAGTTTTTAAAGAGCCCTTTGGGGCTCTTTTGTTTTTTCGAGGTGATTATATGAAAATTGTGCAAATTGCTTCTGGTTCTAAAGGTAATTCAACTTATATTGAATCGGGTGATACTAGAATTATTATTGATTGTGGTATCTCTAAAAAGAGAATAGTAGATGTCTTGAGTCAATACAATTATAATCTTGATTCAATTGATGCCATCCTAATTACACATGAACATACTGACCACGTATCAGGATTACTTCCTTTATATAGAGCGACTAACGCGATTATTTATATGACTCTTGGAACATTTAATGGATTAAATCAAAATGTTAAAGATAGTCTAGATATGTCTAGAGTTAAATTTATTAAGCATGATTCTAGATTTATTGTTAAAGATATAGATGTTGAGACTATTCAAACGTTTCATGATGCTATAGATTCTGTTGGATTTATTCTAAAAGATAATTTAAATAAGCTTGTATATATTACAGATACAGGTTATATTCATGAATCGTTTCTAGACAAGCTTAGCAATGCTGATATGTATATTTTAGAATCTAATCATGATCCGGCTGTTCTTATGGAAAGTAATAGACCTTATCAAACAAAACTTCGTATCTTATCTGACCATGGTCATTTATCTAATGAAGATAGTGCTTATATAGCTTCTAAATTAATTGGTGAGAAAACTAGATATATCTTGTTAGCGCATATCTCAGAGGAGTGTAATGTTCCGGAGTTAGCTATAAAAACATATGAGAATGTATTTGAGTCTCAAGGTGTATCTCTTGGTGATATAAAGCTTATATGCTTGTCACAAATACCATTAAAGGAGATTAAATTATGAAGATTACAATAATTTCAGTTGGTAAACTTAAAGAGAAGTATTTAGTTGATGGTATTCAAGAATATAAAAAGAGAATTTCTAAATATAGTGAGATTAATGAAATAGTTTTAAAAGACGAACCAATTCCTGAAAAATCAAATGATTCAATTGATAATGATATAAAAGTTAAAGAAGGAAAGAAAATTTTAGATAGTATTCCTCAATCTAGCTTTGTGGTAACACTAGATTTAAGAGGTCATATGCTTGATAGTGTTGAACTGGCTAAAAAGATTGAAGATATTAAGACTTATAATAATTCTCACATCGTGTTCATTATAGGTGGTTCACTTGGAATTTCAAAGGACGTTTTAGACAGAGCTGATTATTCACTTTGTTTCTCAAAAATGACATTTCCACATCAACTTATGAAGCTTATTTTGATGGAACAAATCTATAGAGCATTTAAAATAAATAATAATGAAACATATCACAAATAGTTTGTGTAAATTTTACCGGACAAAAGATAAGAAAAATTGACTAACGTTTTCAATCGTGATATGATTAAATAGGTGTCAAACACGAAAGTTATTTGGCAATATTTTTGGAGGAAAAATATGGAAAATTTAAATTGCGATTTATATGCAAAATTAACTGGTAACAAGAAACCTGAACGTCCAATTAAGGTTTTACAATTCGGTGAAGGTAACTTCCTTCGCGCTTTCGTAGATTGGATTATCAATACAATGAATAAGAAGGGTGTTTTCAACGGTAATGTTGCTGTTGTACAACCTATGCCATTCGGTAGAGTTGCAGATATGAAGACTCAAGATGGTTTATATACATTATATTTACAAGGTAAGCAAGATGGTAAGGCTGTTAGAACTCATGAAATTATTGATTCTATCGGTGATTTAATTGATCCATTTGCTGAATATGATAAGTATTTAGCATATGCTAAGTCTAAAGATTTACAATTCATCATTTCAAATACTACTGAAGCTGGTATTGCTTATGATGAAACAGATACTGATTTCACTAAGACTCCAAAGTCTTACCCAGGTAAGTTACTTGCTTTCTTAAAGGCTAGATATGATGCATTCAATGGTTCAAAAGAAGCTGGTTTATTCATTATGCCATGTGAACTTATTGACCACAATGGTTCAACATTAAAAGAAGTAACTGTTAAGCTTGCAAAGCACTGTGGTTATGATGATGCATTCATCAACTGGATTACTGAAGCTAACAAGTTCTACAACACTCTAGTTGACCGTATCGTTCCAGGTTATCCAAGAGATAATGCTGCAGAATGCCAAGCTGAATTAGGTTATGTTGACAACTCTATGGTTGTTGGTGAAATCTTCCACTTATGGTGCATTGATGGAGACGATATTAAAGCTCTTGAAGAAGCATTCCCAGCTCCTAAGGCAGGTTTAAACGTATTATATGTTGATTCAATCGTTCCTTATAAGCAAAGAAAAGTTAAAATCTTAAATGGTTGCCACACTGCAATTGTTCCTGTTGCTTATTTAGCAGGTGTTGATGCTGTTGCTGAAACTATGGCTGATGAACAACTAGGTAAATATGCTCGTGATTTCATGTTTGATGAAGTAATTCCAACAATTGATATTCCTCATGATCAAATGGTAGCATATACTAACTCAGTTATCGAACGTTATGAAAATCCATTCGTTCACCATTTATTAATGTCAATTGCATTAAACTCTGTAACTAAGTTCAAGACTCGTGATCTTCCTACAATTTTACAATCTCTAGAAGCAGGAAGATTCCCTAAGCATGCATTATTCTCATTAGCAGCATTAATCGCATTCTATCGTGGTGAAAGAACTGTTGATGGTAAAGTAGAAACTATTGATTTAAAGGATGACCAATGGGCTCTTGATTTCTTCAAGTCTGAATGGGCTAACTTTGACAATAGCTTAGAAGCTTGCCAAAAGATTACTCATGATTTCTTAGGATTAACTAATCACTGGGAAATGGATTTAAATACTCTTGAAGGTGTTACTGAATTCGTTGCTAACGCTTTATTCGCTATCGAAACTAAGGGTATGAGAGTAGCTGTTAAAGAAATTATCGGTTGCTAATTTAAATAGGAGATTTTTATGAAAGATTACATTATTATTAATCCTATTGATAATGTAGCTGTTGTATTAAGACCTTTCTCTAAAGGTGAGGTTGTTGAGGGTGTCACTTTACTAGAAGACATCCCTCAAGCTCACAAAGTAGCATTAAAAGATATTCCAATGGGTTCTGACGTAATTAAATACGGTAACCCAATTGGTCATGCTACTAAAGATATTAAGGTAGGAGAACACGTACATACTCAAAATGTAGCTACTAATCTAGATGACATTATTGAATATAAGTATGAACCAAAATATCCTGAAGTTCGTGGTTATAAATCAGACAGAAAAGTTATGGTTTACGAAAGAGCTAATGGTGAATATGGTATCCGTAATGAATTATGGATTGTTCAAACAGTAGGATGCGTATCTGGTATTGCGCAAAACATTGTCAACAACTTTAAACAAAACTATGACACATCTAAAATTGATGGTGTTTATACTTTCAATCATCCATTCGGATGCTCACAAATGGGTGGAGACCTAGATACAACTCGTATTTTCTTACAAGACATGGTTAAACATCCTAACTGTGGTGGTGTACTAGTTCTTTCTTTAGGTTGTGAAGAAAACCAAGCCGATAAGTTTGAAGCTACTTTAGGCGATTATGATAAGAATCGTGTTAAGTTCTTAACATTACAAAAAGTATCAGACGAAATTGGTGAAGGTACTAAATTATTAAAAGAACTTTATGACAATATGAAGGATGATGTAAGAGTTGAAAGACCTTTATCAGTACTTCGTATTGGTTTAAAGTGCGGTGGTTCAGACGGTATGTCTGGTATTACAGCTAACCCACTTCTTGGTAGATTCAGCGATTTCTTAACAATCAATGGAGGTACTACAGTTCTTGGTGAAGTTCCTGAAATGTTTGGTGCTGAAAAGCTTCTTATGGCTCGTTGCAAAGATGAAGCTACATTCAATCAAACAGTTGAATTGATCAACGATTTCAAGACTTATTTTAAAAATCATCATCAAGTTATTTATGACAATCCATCTCCAGGTAACAAAGCTGGTGGTATTACAACTCTTGAAGATAAATCTTTAGGTTGTGTACAAAAAGGTGGAGCTGCTAAAGTTATGGGTGTCATTAAAATGGGAGACCGTATTAAAGAACATGGTCTTAATTTAATTTCAACACCAGGTAATGATTTAGTAGCAGTTACTACATTAGCTGCTGCTGGTTGTCAAATGGTATTGTTTACAACTGGTCGTGGTACTCCATTTGGTGGATTCGTTCCAACAATGAAGATTGCTACAAACACTCAAATGGCTACAACAAAGGCTAACTGGATTGATTTCAATGCAGGTAAGATTGTTGATGGTACATCTTGGGATGACGCATTAGAACAATTTATTGATTTAATTTGCGATGTTGCAAGTGGTAAGAAACTTGCAAAGAACGAGGAAAATAATTTCCGCGAAATCTCTATCTTTAAAGATGGAGTTACTCTATAATTTATAAAAAGAAGGAGAACTAAATTATGGTTAATTTTATGGACGAAGACTTCTTATTAACTACTGAAACAGCTAAGAAGTTATATCATGAACATGCAGAAAAGATGCCTATTATCGACTATCACTGCCATCTTCAA
>OCVV011188910.1_pt1 | contig 14900 bp, 14 predicted proteins | sample 1539721 | NCBI WGS metagenome assembly OCVV01 (sample SAMN02144230, study PRJEB22623) | gut metagenome | biome: sheep rumen | host: Ovis aries | place: New Zealand
CCCTGCATCGGCTGACCGTAACCCATCTGTCCCTGCATCGGCTGACCGTAGCCCATCTGTCCCTGCATTGGCTGACCAAAACCAGGCTGACCCATATTCATACCATTCATCATCTGACCAGCGATAGAAGCACCCATCATCATCTCTGCCATGCTTCCCATAGTTGAGTTACCACCTGTAACCTTTCCATCAGCCATAGCATCGACCATAGTCATCTGTGTATATTTGCCGACATCTCCAACCATTGACTGAGCAGCAGCCTGAGTAATCTTCTTCTGAATCTCTTCCGGATAGTTGAAGTTGTTAATATTGAAGCCTGTAACGCTGATACCGATCTTGTTCATTTCCATATCCAGGTCTTCCTGAATACCCTTGGAAATATCAAAGGAGCTTGCCTGAAGGTTGAACATATCCTTGCCTTCCTTTGATATCCATTTCATAAGAAGCTGATCAAGAACTGATATGATACGTCCCTTAACATCCTCTATCGAATAAGACTGCTTTACACCTGCTATCTTATCAATAAGAGTCATATAATCAGAAACCTTAACATTTGCTGTACCTATTGCTCTTACAGGAAGTCCACCCGGAAGTCCCTGAGCCTGCAGCATGATAGGTCCCTTTGTCCCCCACTTGATAGTAAACTCTTTAGTGTTAATAAAGAGAACTTCTGCTCTCATTCCTGAATTAAATCCAAACTTAAAGCCCTTAAGTGTAGAAAGGAACGGAATGATCTGTGACTCAATATCATAATCACCTTCATCCTGGAACACACCCTCTACTTTACCCTGACTAAGGAATATTGCATCCTGTCCCGGACGGATGATAAGACGTGAACCCTTCTTGATCTCTCTATTAGTCCACTTCCAGAAAATAAGATTATCGTCAAAATCTTCCCACTCAACTACATTTGCCAATTGTCCTGAGATAATATCACCAAGTCCCATAATAACCTCCATTTATTTAATATGATTTCTTTAAAAGCCACACAACCAGACATAACCAGAAGCTTTCAAAACCCGTCATCTGATCACCACTCACGGCTCTTAAAACTAAAAACAATTATAACAATAAACCCCTTAAAAAGCATCATATTTTTGGATGAATTACGAATTACCGGAATCATCATATTTGCTGGCAAGTGACTGAAGCTCATCATAGTCCGTCATTCCTCTGCCTGACTCCAGCTCAGCCATGGCATTTGCACGGTCCATCATACGATCAGCAGTATCATTCATACGCGAAAACATTTCATCTGTACTTTCTGCTCCGGCTCTGCTGGCTATCTTATTTAGCTCCTCCTGAGCTTCAGCCATGCTCATTTTGGTATTATAATCATTCATTTTAGACTCAAGAGTTTCCATATCCTGGGTGAGCTTTTCATTTAATGCTCTGAGACTGTCCAGATCATTTTCCGCCTTGATAAGCCTCTGATTCAGAACCTCTCCCTCTGCAGTAACCTTCTCCAGCCTTCTCTGAAAGCTCAGCGCATCTGAAGTATTACCACTTTCATTACATTTATCAATATATCTTTTAAGCTTCTCCTGCTCTGCCATATTCTCATCTACGGCACGCTGCGCTCTTTCAGCCGATATCCTTAGTGCATCTGTTTCCGCTTTAACCTGTCCGAGATCCATTTTCATCTGTGTCAGATACTTATTAACAGTTTTTTCAGGATGCTTATCCTCCCTGTTAAATACAGCATGAACATTGGATGCCATTATATCTTTAAATCTGCTAAGAATTCCCAAAACAACACCTCCATTTTCAAGGTTATACTCTGCAATATATGTAAAATGCTTCATCTGCCGACCTTACTAACAGCATTAAGATCTGGACCACATATATAAAAATGCCTGAGTTCTGGCTGCAAATCTTTCAGTTTTCAACAGCTCGCGAATCTCCTCCTTAGTGTACCACGCCGCTTCTATTTCTTCAAAGGAAGAGTCACTTTTCCGGATAGTACCGTCACATTTTCCTACCACGCATACATTCATTTCGTTGGAAAAGCCTACCGCACTGTAGCTGAGTCCTATTATGTCATCTATCTCCTTTAGTATAAGTCCGGTTTCCTCCCTGAGTTCTCTGGCTGCAGCAGTCTCTGCATCCTCTCCCTCATCAATCAGTCCTGCCGGAAAGTTCATCACCCACGAACCGGAGGCCATTCTGAATTCACGGTTTACCAGAATCCTGTCCCCGGACATATTGGTTAGGATAAGAACCACTGCATCCGGTTTATCACCACGAAGTTCTTCCAGCGAGGTGATATCCTTCTTACGGCTTATCATCTCATAAACCTTACTCTGTCCATCCTCCGTCTCATAATCTACATCAAATCTGGTAATAAAATGTCCTTCATTAATCTTTCTTATGCCCTTATATTTCACCTTGTTTCATCCTTATCCAAATCAAACTATGTAAGTCCTAAAGTCTCTCTTTGCTTGTATTTCTGTATTCCTTCGGTGTCATGCCTTTAACCTTCTTAAATACACTTATAAAATAGCTGTGTGAGGAAAATGCAAGTACAGTCGCTATCTCTATACTGGATTTATCAGAAAAGCTCAGAAGGAAGCATGCCTCCTCTATCTTCTCATTTCTGATATATTCACTTACTGTACATCCCATTTCCTTCTTAAAAAGCTTTGAAAGATAAGTCTCATTCAGATCAACCAGCTCAGCCAGCTCGGTTACTGTTATATTTCTATGGGTATTGCTTCTAATGTAATCTATACAAAGTCTGATCTGTTTTGATTTCGGAGCTTCGATCTGATTAAATGCCATATAATTGGTATATCTTTCAATAGCCTCCATCTGAACCTCACGTATTTCTTCAGGAGACCCAGCCTGATCTGCCTTACGAATAAAAGCATCACTAAGCTTGTATGCCAAATCCTGCGGCATACCACGTCTGATACACACTCTGGTAATAAGTGCTATCATAGTTACGGCATGATACATTGAGTTTCTGGTCGGATTATCCGAAAGTACGCCTCTTACTGCAGAGTCCGCCTTGGGGCTTTCAGCCAGGCTTTTCTTTACAGCATCAATTTTTCCATCAGCAATCAGATTATAAAATGCCATTTCCGAATCAAAAGATGGATGCTTTGTCTCACTTTCTCTTTCTGTAAACATTCCCTTGGTTACTTCTTCTACTATGTCACTCATATGATGTCCTCCTTTCCTGTATGCCACAGAATAATCATTCAAAAATATTATTCTAATGGTAACGATCAGTATCTTCTTTTCAGTAAAAATCCTTCAAGCAAAATGGCATCATAGCCTAAATAGTATCTGTTTCATAAATATATATGATATGCAATTACAAATTGACAGTAATTTAACACAATTTGCAATATGTTTGTAGCATTTTATATTACCAGGATTTATAATCTAGAAAATACTAAATCGCCCCCTGTTTTAGAAGATTTTTTCTTCTAAAATCATATAAATACTTTTAACCTTCACTAATGGTAAAAGGACGGATTCGAAAGGATTCGTCCTTTTATCCTTTATTAGACACCGTTAACCATTTAATTATACACTTACTTGACCATATTAAGCAAGCATTATCGAATAAATCCCCATACAATTCACAGGGCATTATTATCATTTACAGTTTTTCCTGAATACACTCGTAATCCGTACCTGAACATATGCAAATATCAGTAACTTCATAATAATTCAGATCATAATATAACTGTAAAACTAATAACAGGCTTCTTATATGCTACACTTATCTTTCCCTTGAACATTCTTACCAGGCTCTCTGCCATAGACAGCCCTATTCCATAGCCTTTTTTCTCACTATTATGTGACTTGTCTTCACGATAGAATCTGTCAAAGAACTGCTTATAATCCACTCCATCTCCGCCAGCGTAATCATTTGACACTATAAATACTGCCGACCTGCCCTTCTTCTGAAGTGATACATCAACTGTTCCTTCTGCATCACAGTATTTAACGGCATTATCCAGAAGAATATTGACAAGCTCTCTAAGCCCCTTCTGATCTGCCACAACATGAACATCGTCAGCTATATTTGCATTCAGCTTAATCCCCTGTGTCTCTGAAATTGATCTAAATGAAGTCATTACACTTCTTACTTCTTCTGTCATATCTACATCTGTCAGAACTATATCCTGTCTCTCCTCAAGTCTGGACAGAACAACAAGCTGTGATATAAGCTCGGACATGCGGTTCACCTGCTTAACTGTACTCTCAGTCCATTCACTTTTTCCATTTATCATTTCAATAACTTCAGTATTTGCCGAAATAACTGCAAGAGGTGTCTTGAGTTCATGACTGGCATTTGTGATAAACTGTTTCTGTGCCTGAGCATTCTTTACATATGGGCTTACCACTCTACGTGCAAATACAGAAAAGATAAATGTAACCAGCAGTACCGAGAGCACACCTATATAAAAAGAAAATCTGACGAAGAAATTGACAGATGATATAATCCTGGTACAGTCCATGATAGTGAGTCTGGTATTCTCCCCATCAGCACTTTTCAGAAATGCATAACTAAGGCCATCATATATATAGATTCCTCTGTTTTTAGAGGAAGCAACTGCATACTCTGCAAATTCCTCTATCTCAGTATCCTGTATTGCTGCTATATGCTCCACATCAAAGTTCATAAGATTTCCATCTTTATCCAGCAGCAAAGTTATATATCTGGTTTCAAACTGTGTTTCGGGAGTTATCTCCTTGTCCTTAAGTTTCGCAATCTCATCCTCCCGCACTATGGTATCACTATGCTTGGAAATGAATTCCAGAGTTGTAAATATCTCTGACAATGCATTTCTATAAGTTATCAGGTTTACTGAACCAAGCACTATAAAAAGCACCATCAGTACAGACAGTGTTGCTATACATATGAATTTGATCCGGAGCTTTCTAAACATATAACACCTCAATATTATGTAAACCATTCATCAGGCTACTTCCTGATAAGACTAAACTCTCCATCTCTTTCGCCGGTTATCTCAACATCCGCATCAATGGAACGAAGCTTATTTCTAAGGTATGAAACATAAACCCAAACAACCTCTGTCCCCTCTTCCTTCTGCTTCCATACATGGGAATATATCTCCTCTGTGGTAAAGCTCTTATTCGGATTCAGCATAAAAAACTCCATCAGGCTGGCTTCCATCCCACCCAGTCTTACAGAATTTTCTGATACAAGCTCCTGACCAGTCACATCCAGTGTAACAGAGCCAAATGAAAGCTTCTTAGGAGTATAGTCTCCATTTCTTCTTGTAAGTGACCTGATCCTGGCAAGCAGCTCAACCATCGCAAATGGTTTTGTCAGATAATCATCCGCACCTGCATCAAGACCTGATACCTTATCATCCATTTCCGCCTTTGCGGTAAGAAGAAGCACCGGTGTAGTATCACCTGAGCTTCTGATTATTCCAAGTGCTGTAATCCCATCCATTTTCGGCATCATTATATCAAATATCATGCAGTCAAAGGCGCTGCTCTTCGCCGCTTCAACCGCAGCCTCCCCATCATAAACCGGAGTAACTGTATAACCACTATGCTCAAGCACTGCTACAAGTGCTCTTGACAGATCCTTTTCATCCTCTGCAAGTAATAGATTCATTTACTATACCTTTCTTTCCAAATATCAAATACAAATCCTTCTAAAAAATAAACCGGACGCGTTCCCGCATCCAGTTTATAGTATATCATATTAGTCTGAAAAAATCCTTAAACATTAGTTATAAGCTCCCTGATTGTCTGCATGGAAAGATCACAGGATGCAAGCTCGTCAGCAACCCTCTTCAGCTCTGCAACCAGAATCTCCTGATTGGGTATATCCTTCTTATACTTCATCCTATGCTCCAAAGCAGCCCAGGTGTCCATCGCAATAGTTCTGATCTGAAACTCCACATAATATATTCCGGGCTGTCTTCCCAGCACATCCTTATCCTTTGTATGAACCCCAAGAATCATATGATAGCTTCTGTAGCCATTAGGCTTTGCGCGTTTTACATAGTCCTTCTCTTCGATGATGTCACAGTCCTCAAAGCTGCGTATATAATCAACTATGTTATAAATATCATCAACAAAGGAACATATAACTCTCACTCCTATTGCATCGGTAAGTGTTCCAAGAGCTGACTCTGCAGTTTCAGGAATGCCCTTTCTGCGGCATTTTTCCCTCATGCTCTCATCTGTCTTGATACGCGCAAGAAGATGCTCATAAGCATTTTCACCGGTCTGAAACTGCACCAGCCTCTGATATGCCTGGAGCTTCTCTTCCATCAGGTCTTTAACCTGTATCAAAGTATCTTCATATTCTCCATATATACTCATTTCCTATTCCTTATCGCCTATTGCAAAGGATATCTCAGCCTGACATGCAACCTTTCCGTCAACTGTAGCTACCGCCTTGCCAAATCCAAGAGGGCCACGTCTACCAGTAATCTCGCATCTGAGGTGAAGCACATCTCCCGGCTTTACCTGCTTACGAAAACGGGCGTTCTTGATACCACCAAAAAATGCTATCTTGCCCTTAAACTCGTCAGCAGAAAGGATTGCTACTGCACCAGTCTGAGCAAGTGCCTCTATTATAAGCACTCCCGGCATCACATGAGCATCAGGAAAATGTCCCTGAAAAAACGGCTCATTTACTGATACACATTTAACTGCTTCTGCCCACTCGCCCGGTACAAAATCTGTCACCTTGTCTATAAGCTGCATAGGAAATCTATGCGGTATTATCTCTCTTATCTGATTTGAATCAAGTTCCATGATATTCCCCTTTTTTATTTAGTCCTCATACTTTTTGAAAAGTACTGCTGCATTATGACCACCAAATCCCAGTGAGTTTGAAAGTGCATACTTTATATCTGCCACGCGTCCCTCATTTGGAACTATGTCCAGATCGCACTCAGGATCCGGAGTCTTGTAATTGATAGTTGCAGGTACAAACCCATCCTTAAGTGCCATAGTAGTAAAGATAGCCTCTACTGCAGAAGCGGCGCCAAGCAGATGGCCTGTCATAGACTTGGTAGAGCTAACCATAAGCTTCTTTGCATGATCGCCAAATACAGCCTTGATAGCCTTTGTCTCACCTGCATCATTAAGGTGTGTAGAGGTTCCATGTGCATTTATATAATCCACATCCTCCGGAGTAATACCGGCATCCTGTATTGCAAATTTCATGCAGCCGGCAGCTCCTGCTCCAGTTGGATCCGGTGCTGTAATATGATATGCATCACAGGTTGCTCCGTAGCCTACTACTTCTCCGTAGATTTTTGCACCTCTGGCTTTAGCATGCTCCAGTTCTTCCATTATGATGATTCCGGAGCCTTCTCCCATTACAAATCCGCTTCTCTCGGCATCAAATGGAATAGATGCACGATTAGGATCCTGGGAAGTACTGAGTGCCTGCATAACTGTAAATCCACCAACACCCATCTTGCAGATACAGCCTTCAGCACCACCTGCAAGCATTACCTCCTGATATCCGTCACGAATCTTGTGAAATGCCTCACCTATAGCGTTGTTACCACTTGCACAGGCTGTTACTATGCTTTCGCATACACCCTTGAAGCCTGTATCTATAGCTATCTCACCTGCGCACATATTTGATATAGTCTTAGGAACGAAGAATGGGGATATCTTCTCATAGCCTCTGGACTCGCCTCTGAGTGTTTCTTCTGTTATAGTAATCATTCCACCTATTCCTGAAGAAACGATGGTTCCACATCTGAATGGATCTTCCTTCTCTATATCCAGACCGCTATCCTTGATTGCTTCTCTGGCAGCGATCATACCAAACTGGGTATAACGATCCATCTTACGTGCTTCCTTCCTGTCAAGATAGTCCTCAGGCTTATAATCCTTCACCTCGCCGGATACCTTTACCTTAAAGTCTGTGGTATCTATCTGCTGTGTAAAGCCGATACCACATACGCCCTTCTTGACATTTTCCCAGGATTCTTCAAGGTTATGTCCTACGGGGTTAATAGTTCCAATACCTGTTATAACAACGCGTCTCATAATTTCCTCCTAAATCTAGTTTACATAACGCACAAACGCTCTTCTTGGATAAGTTTAACAACTCATACCTCCGGCGCATTCAATCACCTGACCTGTAACATAAGCAGCCTCATCGGATGCAAGGAATGCTACAACCTTTGCAACATCCTCCGGCTGTCCGGCTCTTCCAAGAGCAATATTCTTAACCATTGCTTCCTTTACTTCTTCAGGAAGAACCTTGGTCATGTCTGTTTCTATATATCCGGGTGCAACTGCATTACATGTTATTCCTCTGCTGCCAAGCTCCTTTGCGATAGACTTGGTCATACCAATAACTCCGGCTTTGCTGGCCGAGTAGTTTACCTGACCGGCATTTCCATAAACACCAACCACACTACTGATATTAACTATACGTCCATAGCGCGCCTTCATCATAGGGCGGGTTGCAGCCTTCATCATATTATATGTGCCCTTCAGGTTAGTTGCGATAACCAGGTCGAACTCCTCTTCCTTCATCTTCATGATAAGGTTATCTCTGGTAACACCTGCATTATTAACCAGAATATCAACCTTTCCAAACTTCTCTACAGCCTGCTTAAAAAGGTTCTCTGCATCTGCATAGGATGTAACGTCAGCCTTAAATGCTGCAGCCTGAACTCCTTCAGCTTCTATAAGCTTAACAGTCTCCTCAGCAGCATCAGCTATTACTATGTCACATATAACTACATTTGCCCCTTCTGAAGCAAGCTTTACGCTTATAGCACGGCCTATACCACGCGCGCCACCGGTTACAAGGGCTGTCTTACCTTCTAATCTTTTACTCATTTCTAACTCCTTTTCTGCGAAGCAGATCCTGTTATATTTGTCATACTTATCCAGAAACTACCACACTAATAAAACTAAAATGCATCAGCTTACGCTACTACTTACTTCCCTATAATTTCCAGAAGCTTTTCTATATCCATAGCTGACTCTACTCCATAAACAGGAATATCCGGCGTAGTCTTCTGCACAAACTTGGAAAGTGTCTTACCGGGACCGATCTCAACAAATGCATCTATTCCCATAGCAGCCATAGCCTTTATAGAATCCTCAAAATATACAGAGCTCTGAACCTGCTTTTCAAGAAGTGCAGGAATGCTTTCACTTTCTCCTGCCTGCGGATCTCTCTCTCTTCCGATACAATTAAAGATAACAGGAAGCTTCATATCGCCAAAGTCTTCTGTCTGGAATCTTTCTCTAAGTGCATCTCCCGCCGGCTTCATAAGAGATGTGTGGAAAGGACCACTTACCTTTACAGGAAGGCATCTCTTAGCACCCATTTCCTTAAGAACCTCGGCTGCCATATCCACTGCTTCGGCATCTCCTGAAACAGTAATCTGTCCCGGACAGTTAAAGTTAGCCGGCTCAGCTACCAGAAGCTTTCCTTCCGCATCAACCTTACCTTCAGCCTTAAGTGTCTCTCTAACCTTGTCACAGCCTGCAAATACAGTATCCTTATCCAGCCCAAGAACAGCTATCATCTTACACTCTCTACCCGAAGCAGCACTCTGCATTGCATTTCCCCTGAACTGTACAAGCGGAATAACCTGCTGCTCTGTAAATACACCGGCAGCATAAAGGGCTGAGTATTCTCCCAGCGAAAGTCCTGCTGCACATACAGGCTCAACTCCAAGAGCCTTAAGCACCTTTGTCATTCCTACGGCAAATGCAACCATACAGGGCTGCGTAAACTGTGTCTCATTCAATGTTTCGGCAGGTCCTTCAAAGCATACCTTCTTTACATCAAAGCTGACTCCTTCAGCATCTGAAAGCGCATCAAAGGTTTCCTTAAACTCAGGGTACTTCTCATAAAGATCCATTCCCATACCAACCTTCTGAGACCCCTGACCAGCATAAATAAATCCCAGTTTCATAATCTTCCCTCATTTCTTAACTTATTACAAAAGCTTCACTATATTAGAGTCAAAGCTATCCTTCACTATTTCCAGCTCTGGAGTATCTCCATTCCATTATCATAAATATCTGCAAGTATATCAGCTACAGGTCTTATCTCCTTAAGCTGTCCACATACCTGTCCTGCCATTACAGAACCGGTCTTCATATCTCCATCTGTTACAGCACGTCTGAGTCCTCCAAGGGTTATCTGTTCAAGCTCCTCACGTGATGCAGCCTGAGACTCAAGCTTCAGATACTCTCTTGCCATCTGATTCTTGATAATACGAACCGGAGCATTTAAGCTTCTTCCTGTTACAGTTGTACTGTTGTCCTTAGCCTTAATAAGCTCCTGCTTATAATTATCATGTACAGGACATTCTTCACTTACCAGAAGACATGTACCTATCTGAACACCGGATGCGCCCAGACACATGGCAGCGGCAAACTGTCTGCCATCTGCTATACCACCTGCAGCAATTACCGGTATATCTACTGAGTCAATTATCTGAGGAACCAGAGCCATGGTTGTCATATCACCTACATGACCACCACTTTCACCACCTTCAGCTATAACAGCATCTGCGCCCTGCTTCTCAACTCTTCTGGCTAAAGCGCTGCTGGCAACTACAGGAATTACAACAGCTCCCATTTCCTTCCATTTTTCCATATATTTTCCGGGAGTTCCTGCACCTGTTGTAATGATCTTGATATTTTCCTTTACAAGAAGGTCGGCTATGTTATCCACATCCGGATTCAGAAGCATAAGATTTACACCGAAGGGCTTATCTGTAGCCTGACGGGCATCATATATTTCCTGCTCTATTCTTGCCGCATCATATCCGCCTGAACCTATAAGTCCGAGACCTCCGGCATTGGAAACTGCGGCGGCAAACTTTCCAAGAGCAATATTAGCCATACCACCCTGAATTATAGGATATTTTATTCCCAGCATTTCATTTATCATTTTCTTCATAGTTTACATCCTCTTATAAATACCTGCATTTGTAACTCTTTTTTATAAAAGAAAACGGCTTTAGCTGATTACCAAAGCCGCGATTTCTATCAATATGATATCTGACATACAATTTTGTCAGATCTAAATATGCAGCAACCAGGTCAGCAACATAGCACTACTTGATATATTCAACATTTTCCTTAAGCACCATAGCGTCTATGTTACGGAACTTTTCATATCTGTCCTTGGCAATATCATTTCCGGATTTACCTCTGAAACGTCTTAGCTCTCTGACCAGCATCTCATCTATATCCCTGTAAACTACGCTTGGATTGTGGTGAGCTCCACCAAGAGGTTCTCTGATGATACCGTCTATAACACCAAATTCCTTTAGATCCTGTGCCGTAAGCTTCATAAGCTTGCAGGCTTCATCTGAACGGCTGGAATCCTTCCACAGAATAGATGCAAAGCCTTCAGGTGAAAGAACAGAATAAACTGCATTTTCAAGCATATATACTGTATTGGCTACTCCTATGGCAAGGGCACCACCACTGCTTCCTTCACCGGTCACTATAGAAATGACAGGAACCTTGAGTGCGCTCATCTCAGCCAGATTTCTTGAAATAGCCTGACTCTGCCCATGAGCCTCTGCATCAAGACCGGGATATGCACCGGGAGTATCTATAAAGGTTATAATAGGTCTTCCAAACTTCTCTGCCTGCTTCATCATACGAAGCGCTTTACGATAGCCCTCCGGCTCAGGCATACCAAAGTTGAATTCCATATTCTCCTTCAGGTCACGACCCTTTCTATGTCCAAGCACAGTCACAGGAACGCCATGAAATGTAGCAATTCCACCATATATACTCTTATCTTCTTTATTTAGAAGGTCTCCCCTTTGAATGAAGAGATCCTCGAAAAGGGCATCAATATAATCATCTACCTTAGGTCTCTTACTATGTCTTGCAAGAAATACCTTGTCAGCAGGTGTAAGATCAGCCAGTTGCTCTGCTGTTTTGTCATACTCCGCATGCAGATCGCTGAGCAGTTCAAGATGATCATAGCTATCCTTCAGCACATTGATCTGTTCTTCAAGAGCAGTAAGCTTGCTGTCTATCTCTCTTATCTGAGCCATGACTTCCTCCTCTTCTCATGAAGTCTTAGTATCTGTGCAAGAGTATCTCTCATCTCAAGTCTGGATACTATCTTATCAACAAATCCATGTTCCTCCAGGTATTCAGCCCTCTGGAAACCTGCCGGCAGCTTCTGACCTATAGTCTGTTCTATGACACGTGGTCCGGCAAAGCCTATCAGAGCCCCGGGTTCAGCTATAGTTATATCTGCCAGAGTTGCAAAGCTGGCGCTGACACCTCCGGTAGTCGGATGAGTTAATACAGAAATATAAAGACCGCCATTATCAGTAAATTTCTGAACTGCCGCAGAGGTCTTCGCCATCTGCATCAGGGATAATATACCCTCCTGCATACGGGCACCACCGCTGGCTGTAAATATAATAATAGGAAGCTCCAATTTTTCAGCAGCCTCAAACGCTTTAGTTACCATTTCTCCAACTGCTATGCCCATGCTTCCCATCAAAAATTCACTGGCCATTACAGCTACTACAGCCTTATGACCTTCTATCTCACATACACCGGCAAGAAGTCCCTCATCAAGTCCTGTTTTGGTTTTCAGACCATTTATCTTTTCAGCATAATCAGGATAATTAAGGGGATTTCTGAAAGGTATATTAGTTTTAATTTTTCTAAATGTTCCGGGATCTGCCACTCCGGATATACGTCTTCTTGCGGAAATCTTCGCATGCTTACCGCATTTAGGACATACATAAAGATTCTTCTTTATTTCAGAAAGAGATATCGTGACACCACAATCGGAGCAGGTATAAACCTGCTCCGAACTGTTATCTTCTTCTATTTCCTCGCTTACAGCATCAACAAGTTCGATATCTTCAGCCACGAAATTCGAATTGGCAGCCTTGCTTCCATCGCTTCGCTTACCAAAAAGCTTCATTTAATATGCCTCCAAACGAGTATGAGATTACTTGTGTGACTCAACGTAGTCAACAAGATCCTGAACTGTCTTGATATTTGGAAGATCCTCATCAGCAATAGCTACACCGATAGCATCTTCAATAGCCATACCGAGTTCTACTGCATCAAGTGAATCAGCACCAAGATCATCTGTAAGGGATGCTTCAAGAGTTACCTTATCTTCATCAACGCTAAGTGTTTCTACGATAACTTCCTTAATCTCATCAAACATTTCTTTTTCTCCTTTTAACTTATCTTAATTAATAGGCTAATCTTATCACTTCCGATTTTTTAACCTTTTTCATTATAGACGATATGTGTTTATTGTCAACTACAAAAATATTTTTGCGATTAAAGAAGATAAATTGTCATAGCTCTATGCATTCTTCCAGTCACGCGCTTTGATCTCAGCACGTCTTACCTTACCACTTGCAGTTTTAGGAAGCTCCGGAACAAACTCCACATACTTAGGTCTCTTGTAGGATGCCAGATTTGCCTTGATATACTTCATGGTTTCCTTCTTCAGCTTCTCAGTCTCGATATAGCCCGGCGCAAGTACGATGGATGCCTTGATAGCCTGACCTCTTACCTTATCAGGAACACTTGTTACAGCACATTCCAGAACAGAAGGAAGCTTCATGATCTCATTTTCAATCTCAAAAGGTCCGACTCTGTAGCCTGCCGACTTTATAACATCATCCGCACGGCCTATATACCACATATATCCATCCTCGTCCATATAAGCTGTATCGCCCGTATGATAATAACCATTATAGATACAGGCTGCAGTTTTCTCTTCATCCTGATAATACTCCAGGAAAAGTCCTCTTGGACGACCATTTTTCATTCCTATGCACACCTCACCGGGTTCGCCGACTTCAACCTCACGTCCGCCCTCGCCCAGAAGCTTTACATCATACATCGGACTAGGCTTTCCCATAGAACCGGGCTTTACATTCATTCCCTTCAGGTTAGCTATGGTAAGTGTGGTTTCCGTCTGACCAAAGCCTTCCATTATCTTCATACCTGTAGCCTTATAGAACTTTTCAAAGACCTCAGGATTGAGCGCTTCACCGGCTGTTGATACATTTTTCAGACAGGAAAGATCGAATTTTTTCATATCTATATGTACGAGCATTCTGAAAACAGTTGGCGGCGCACAGAAGGATGTGATCCTGTACTTCTCTATCATTGCAAGGATTTCCTTGGCAAAGAATTCGTCATAATCAAAAGTAAAGATAGGAGCCTCAGCAAGCCACTGTCCGTATATCTTACCCCAGAGAGCTTTTCCCCAGCCCGTATCACTGATTGTAAAATGCAATCCCTCGCTGTCAACCTGATGCCAGTATTTAGCAGTAATATAGTGTCCCAGCGGATATTTGAAGCTATGGCTTGTCATCTTAGGATATGAGGTAGTTCCTGATGTAAAGAACATAAGCATCGGGTCATCGCCACCGGCTGTACTTGCAGTTCTTTTTAGTGAAGATGAGAAGAATCTGATGTCTCTGTTATAGTTTGACCAGCCATCCTTTGAGCCGCCTACCAGAATCTTCGCCTTAAGTCCATTATAGTTTTTCTCTGCCTTTGTTATCTCATTTGCCACATCTCCATCAGCAGTACAGATAACCGCATTTACTCCACCTGCCTTGAAGCGATATTCAAAATCCTTTCTTGTAAGAAGGTATGAGCACGGTATTGCTATCGCACCTATCTTATGAAGTGCCACAAGTGCAAACCAGAACTGATAATGTCTCTTAAGTACCAGAAGAACCTTATCACCCTTTCTGATACCCAGATAATGCAGATAGTTTGCTGTCTTGTTGGAATATGTCATCATATCCTTAAAGGTCACCCTGCGTTCCTTGCCATCCTTTGATATATGAAGCATGGCTGTTTTGTCGGGACATTTGGCAGCCAGCACATCTACCACGTCAAAGCCGAAGTTAAACCTGTCATCATTATCT
>OCVV011270026.1_pt1 | contig 14894 bp, 13 predicted proteins | sample 1539721 | NCBI WGS metagenome assembly OCVV01 (sample SAMN02144230, study PRJEB22623) | gut metagenome | biome: sheep rumen | host: Ovis aries | place: New Zealand
ACCTTCGCAGCATAGCTGCTCGGAGACTCGCTAAAAACAGTCCACTGGACTGTTTTTGCCCTGCTACGCAGTGCCGCTCCCTAAGTTCGGAATGACAGAGGCATACTATTCTTGCCATTTTGTATATTTATCACACTCAAGTATTTTTCTTGCGTTAGCAACTCTTTCGAGAGTTGGGCTTTCCAAATCTTTAAGAACGTAATCAATTCCAAGATCCTTGTACTTCATTGCACCAAGACCATGATATGGAAGGATTTCTACACGTTCTACATTATGTAAAGTACGTATGAAGTCTCTGGTCTGTGTGAGATATTCATCATTATCTGTAATACCAGGAACAAGAACATGGCGAATCCAGATTGGTTTATTGATTTTATCGAGGTAAGCAAACATCTCGCGAATATTTTTTCCGCTCTTGCCGGTAAGCTTAATGTGTTCTTCTTCATTTATATGTTTGATATCCATCAAAAGAATATCTGTTACATCCATAAGTTTCTGGAACTTTTCGAACCATTCACCTTCCATTGTAAAAGGCGCACCTGAAGTATCAATACAGGTATTAACTCCAAGCTTTTTGAATGCAGTAAATAGTTCAATCAGAAAATCAATCTGAAACAAGGGTTCTCCACCGCTTACAGTTACACCACCCTTCTTGCCCCAGTATTCCTTGCAGGACATTGCTTCATTTACAAGTTCTTCTACAGTATAGAGTTTTCCATCTGTCATTTTCCAGGTATCAGGATTATGACAGTAAAGACAGCGCAGAGGACAGCCTGAAAAGAAAATAATAAAACGGCTTCCAGGTCCGTCTGCACAACCAAAACTCTCCAGCTGATGAATGTAGCCTTTTGATTCCATGAGGTCTCCTTATTGTAGATTGCTTCCCCCATTCGCTACGCTCGGGGTCGCAATGATTGAAATGTCAGGTGTCGCAGCCCGTAATAGCGAAAGTATTCCTGCGTCGTCATTGCGAACGCAGCGAAGCAATCCATATATATAATATATCTATTTCCTGTAATTTTTTCCACTTTTAATAAAGTCCATATGGGCTTTATCTTTTGCAGACAGACGGCGCTGACCAAGCTTTAGACCTTCATCATGAGGGTGGCTCTGGTGCCCATGTCCACTCCGATTTTCCGGCAAATCCCAGACAGGCTTTTTTGGATGAACATCGCCTTTTAAAACATACTCTCCCCACTCCTGAGGTTCAGGAACTTCAAATTTCATATGTTCACCGGTAAACGGATGATCAAATTCAAGAGTGCGGGCATGAAGGCAAAGTCTTCCAAAAGGATCTGTATGAGCACGATGTTCTTCATCCCCTGCAAGAGGATACCCATGAGCGGCAAGGTGCGCACGAATCTGATTTTTCTTTCCTGTATCAAGAGAAAGTTCAAAAAGAATATGAGTTTTTCCCTGTACAATCATTTTATAATTTGTACGTGCTTCAACTGTTTTAAAATCATGACCGGAATGATCCTTATCTCCTTTTTTTGGAACAAAGCCTACATTATGTGCATTCTGTGCAAGTGGATCATCTATTAAACCAGCTTCCGGCAAAGGTTCAGCATTGCGGCCTATTTCTGCAACTGCGTGATACAGACGTTCTGTTACCATATGATGCCAGTTGTTCATGATTTTTTCCTGAGCCTGTTCCGTAAGTGCAAACATCATAACACCACTGGTGTCACGGTCGAGTCTGTGAACCACATAAGGCTTGTGTTTAGCATTTGCAATTCCCTGTTTACGAAGCATATCTTCAAGAACAGCCTGTGCAGTTCTCGCCTTACTACCAGGGTAAGGGACAGAAAGCATTCCGCTTGGTTTATTAATAACTGCTATCCACTGGTCGTGATATAGTAATTCTATTTTTTCGTGCCCGTAATCTGCTTTATGAGCTCTCTTATATTCAGTTGATGCTTTTACCATAACGAGCGCTATTGTAGCATTTTATAAGCTATAATTGAAGTGGCTAAGGCCAAAATCAATTTAATACGAGGAGATCATATTATGACGTATGCTTACATTAGAGTTAGCACCGACAAACAAACGGTAGAAAATCAAAGATTCGAAATCAACAAATTTCTAAAAACAACTGGTCTGAAAATTGATTTCTGGATTGAAGAAACAATCAGCGGAACTGTATCACCTAAAAAAAGGAATCTTGGCAAGATTCTTGAGCATGTTCAACAAGGAGACATAATTATATGCTCTGAACTTTCAAGGCTTGGTCGTAACATGTTTATGATTATGTCTATCTTAAACATACTTATGGAGCGCGGCGTTATCATTTATACTGTAAAAGAACGATATAAACTCGGAGAAGATTTAACAAGCAAGGTACTTGCATTTGCATTCAGTATTTCTGCTGAAATTGAACGAACACTTATTTCTCAACGAACGACAGAAGCCCTACGCCGTAAAAAGGCAGATGGAATTAAACTGGGAAGGCCAAAAGGCAAAAAGAATTCTCACTATAAACTTAGTGACTATGATAAAAAAATTAAGATAATGCTGGAAGAAGGATATCCAAAGACTTTAATCAGCAAGCAGCTCAATGTTTCGACTTCAACTCTATATAATTATCTAAAAAGAAAAAAGATTCAAAATTAAACACTAAAAATCAGGCTTACAAATTATATTAATAATTTCACCACTGGTGGGATGGTGAAATGTAATTTCAGTCGCATGAAGCATCAATCGTTCACCTTCTTCAAAATGTCCGTAAAGAGAATCGCCGACAATAGGAATTCCAAGACCACCAAGTTCTGCAGCACAACTTGAAGCAAGTCTCAACTGATGTGTTCGCCCTGTGCGTGGTAAGAACTCAATTCGAGTAACTTTTTTCGCGCTGCCTGTAACAGGATTTTTGAGAGTTTCTACCCTGATTTTCTTCCAGTCTGTAATTCCATACTTTCCGTTTATTGCATCATAAATTTGATGAGGACGATTTTCCGGATCCAGGCGGAAAGGCAATTCTGTTCTTCCTTCACCTTTTCCATAAAGAATACCATCAAGCAGGGCAATGTATTTTTTTTGCACGAGTCCTGCTGCGAACTGTTCGTTTAATGCACGATGACTCTGTGGATTCAAAGCAAGAATTAAAATGCCGGAAGTTTCCATATCAAGTCGATGAACTGCACACTGATTCGGAGCTTCAGGAAATAATTTACGGACTCTTGATTCAGCGCAATCCTGTTTCTCATCCCCCTTTCCTGGCACAGAAAGAAGCCCGCCCGTTTTATTGATTACAACAATATCTTTATCACGATAAAGTATTTCAAGACCAAGAATTGAAGGCAGTATATAACCGCAACGCTCGTCACAAGGCGGATATGAAATGCCATTTTTCTTATTTGCCGTATCGCGGCCATAATAAACTTCATCCATACTAACAGGTTCTAAGCCCAGTTCAAAAGCGTAACTAAAAAGTTTGGGAGCACAGCAGTCGCCGGTTCCTGTTGGCGGAAGTTTATTCAGGTGATTTTCGATTATCTGATTCAGGCTGATTTTCTTACCATCGAAACGAGTAAATTCATATAACGAAAAAACATTCTTTAGTGATTCATCGGTGAGAACCGTTCTCTCTGAAATCAATTTGTTTCGTTGGCTACTAACTAACGGTAGTTTGTTTATTTCATCTGTAAGCTCATGGATTTTTTTATCATTCTGTTTAATTGCTGAATCTATGGCATCTTGAGAAACTATTGAAGGAACAAAAAATGTTTTTTCTTTAAGTAGATTTTGTAAAGTTTCATCAGTTGAAACTTTAAGAACTTTACTGTTTCCGCTTACAGCATAAAGGATTACCCGTCGGCCGCCTGTATTATTACTGGATTTTTCCCAGCAGACAAGGCATCCGACCATCAGCCCCTGTCCCTTTCGCTCTTCGCTTTCCCGAGAAATCTGCTTTAGCCCAATCTTACCTTCATCAATCAAAGAAATGAGTTTCTGACAGTAATGGCGTGCAGATTCCTGCGGGAACGGCGGAAACATTTTTATGCAGCCTTATTTTAAATTTCTGATTTCTACAGAGCCGTCTTCTTTTGAAATGAAAACAATCGGTTTATTCTGAGTAAACAGTCCTGTTTCAACTACACCTACAATCGAGTTGATTTTTGCTTCCATTTCTGGAACATTAATAGGCTCTTTCCAGGTACAATCGAGAATCTGATTTCCGTTATCTGTGATTACAGGACCAGCCTTGCGTACCCCTTCGCGGAGAACAGCTGTAGCACCAAGGGCAGCAAGCGCATTCATTACAGGAACGCGGGCATCGCCAATAATTTCTACAGGAACCGGAAACTTTGTTCCGATTGTCTGAACTGATTTTGAAGAATCTGCAATTACAACAAAAATCTTTGCATTATATTCAACAATCTTTTCGCGAACATGAGCTGCACCACCACCTTTAATGCAGTTGCAGTCAGGGTCTACTTCATCTGCTCCATCAATTGCAAGATCAAGCTGACCTCCTATAATTCTGTCATTCATTGAATAAACAGGAATACCATAATCCTGGCAGGCATTCTGTGTCTGGAAGCTTGTTACTACAGCTTTGATATCTTTAAGTTTTCCGCTGTTGATGTGCTCAGCAAGACGTTTTACTGCAGGCATGGCAGTTGAGCCGGTTCCAAGACCGATTTTCATTCCGCTGAAAATCAGTCCTTTTTCTATAAGCGTGTCAACGGCAGTGTTGGCAACAAGTGTTTTCTGTTCTGATTGTGATAAAGCCATATTATACCTCGTTTTATATAGATCCTAGAGCTTGTCCCCACAAGCTTAATTTTCGTAGTTTTGTCCGGTGAACAGTTTGAACTGTTCGTAGCCCTGATACTCAAGCATTTTAAATCCATTGCAGACACGGCAGCCTGCAAGAGAAGCTCTTTTCATAACCGGTGTTGTTGCAGGTTCATAAACAATATCAAAAAGCAGCTCATTTCCACGGAAATCATAAAAATAAATCGGATCATTCTCGCTGTTTGAAGGACCTTCTGCATTCATTCCCACCGAAGTAGTCTGAACGATAAGCGTAGAATACTCATCGAGTTTTGCAGCACAATGAGCATCAAGCTGACAATAATTAAATCCATATTTATCAGCAAGTTGAGCCGCAGTTTCAACAGTACGGTTAAAAATACATACTCGCGCACCCATTTGTTTGAGTACATATACAATCGCTTTAGCTGCACCACCTGCTCCAATAACTGCAACCTTTTTATGCTTTATTTTTACAGGTCCGAGAAACTCTTCAAGTGCCCGTCGGAATCCAGGTGCATCTGTATTATAACCAAGCCATTTATTATTTTTTCGAACAATTGTATTACAAGCCCCTATCTGTACTACTTCAGGAGACTGCTCATGAAGATAGTACAAAACAGATTCCTTATGAGGAATTGTTACAGAAAGTCCCTTTACTCCAATTCCTTCACAAAACGAAAGAGTATCGGAAATCAGCGGTGAACGATACGGAATATAAACCGCATTCATACCCTTTGCTGCATAGCCCTTATTATGAATTTCAGGACTCGAAGTTTTTACAAGCGGCCAGCCGGTGATACCATAAAGGCTTGTATCCTGATTAATAGAATGAAAGTGATATACATCATTTATTGTTACAGGATCAATATGGCCTATAGCTTTTGTATTTTCAAGAACTTCCTGTGGTGAAACATAGGTCAGAAAAGAATTTGTATAACTTGCAAGAATACGAGAAGGAAAACCAATAGGGCCCATTGCACAAAGGATGTGTTCGTACTGAGTCATACGTTCTCCCTCTTTTATGAGATTCAAAACATCAGAAAGAGAATGAGGCATAAATGCAATCTTTGGAATTTCATAACCAGTTTTACGCATTATATCGCAACGCTCGCGAATATTAGTAACCGGGTCTTTCATATTATGATAGCTTCTGATAATTTTTACACCAAAAGCCATTGCCGCATCCTGAATGCTTGGAATATGAAAATCATCTTCAAAATCCACAAAGGCAAAGTTTTTTGATTTATCCGGATTTGCAAAAGCAAGGGCACGGGCGTAAAGATTTGTTCGGGCAAACTCTCCACCGGTGAACAGTCCGCCATCTATATCTCTTCTGATTGTAAGAATACAAGGCTGGTAAATCATTGCCGGAAAACGGCGGGCATAAAGCTGTTCATCTTCATCAAGATGATCCACACGCAGTTCCACAATATCAATATACTTTTCGTATTTTTTTACGAGCTTAAGGTCCTCATCAAGAGTTTTTCCTGTAAGCGTCATGCATACCAGCGGCTGATTCATTTTTAATTCCTTTTAATTAACTAACGTTAGTTAACAGTGCGGCGAGACACTACTTTATTTACAACAGAAAATTCCAGTGTAGTTCCTGCAGGTACAGCATATGGAACCGTTACGTTTCCACCCGGATGATTGAAACTAAGCAAGGTATAAGAATTACCTTCTGGTGGATATGCTTCTATCTTCATTGGAACTGGATAAGGGTAATCAACAACTTTTTCCTCAAAAATTCCATATATGCTATCATTATATTCACCATCCGGCATAGCCATTTCAAGTGTAACGCGGGTATAGTTAGGAACATATTCACTATCAAATGCCTGCTGGTCTACAACAGTTCCAACCTTTTCATCTGCAGAAGCTTTATGTGAAGTTATATCAAATACAAGTTTACTGCGGGTAATAATCTGAAGAAGGTCATTTACACTCTGTCCAATAAGATATGGAGCCTTAGTATTTTCAAAGTTTGGACCACGGCTTACTACAAGCTGAACTGTAACAGGTTCTGAAATGTGAGTTCCTGCAGGAGGATCCTGTTCAAGAATTGTTCCTGCATCAGAAACATCAGGTTTATATTCAGGTTCTGCAAGGACAATAAGAGGCTTTGTCTGACCGGCAAAAAGAGTCTGAAGCTTCATACGAAGATCTTCAATATTCATACCTGTATACTCATCAATTTTATCTACAATAACACCACGGCTAACAACCAGAGAAACACGGCTATAACCTTTTACAATGGCACCGGCATCTGGAGACTGATCAAGAATAGTACCTTCATCACCAGGAACATCAGAATAACGCAGGCTGATTTTTGGATACAATTCCTTTACCTGCATTTCCAAAAGTGCATCTTCAAGATTCTTTCCTACAACATTTGGAACAAGAACTTTTTCCGGGCCCTTTACATTTACAAAGAAAATGGCGAAGGCTGCAAAACACATTAGTGCAAAAGCACAAAGGCATATTCCTAAAAAAGCTGGAATACTTGTCTGAAATTTTTCATAAGATTCAGAAAAGCTTACCTTCATATGAGGGCGTTTCATATTCTTAAAAGAAAACTTCTTTTTTGTAGATTTATTTTCAGAGATTTCATTTGTAGAGTTTTCAATTTCGTTTTCGCTCATAATTTCCTCTATATTTTTATTCCAATACTGTGCCAATAAAGTTTCTGGCACCGTTCATAAAACTCTTGTAATCCATGGCATTTTTTCCCTGCCTCTGAAGTTTTCGGACAGCAAGAATTCCTTCACCTGTTTTTATAAGAATACCGTCACTTTTTGAAAATGCCAAGACCGTACCAGAAGCAGCGCTTTCGACATCAACTTCGCAATTACCAGTAAAGAGACGGGCTTCCAGAATACGAAGTGTAGTTCCATTTTCAATACACCAGCATCCAGGATCAGGATAATATGCACGGATTTTTGCTTCAGTTACAGCAGCACTTTCGTTCCAGTTGATTTTACCGTCTTCTTTTGTGATTATTCCGGTATAAGAAGCTTCTCCAGACTGTGCTTTACCAGCAGGAAGATTTCCATTTTTTGAAGTTTCTGAAAGAAGTCCCGTAATAAGCCGAGCTCCCTCTTCCGCACTGTAATTCAAAAGTGATTCACCAGTTTCTGTACCCTTGAGTTCTACAATAGTCTGGGCAAGAATATCACCTTCATCCATTTTAAGTCCAAGAGTCTGAATTGTAACGGCAGTCTGACTATCACGATTCAAGATAGCAGCAGGAACTGGAGTACATCCTCTGTATTTTGGAAGAAGAGATGGATGAAGATTGATTCCGCCAAGCGGAAATAATTCTAAGAATTTAGGACCAAAGATATGACCGTATGCAAAGCAGACAAGAAGATCTGCCCCAAGAGGCCGAATCTGATCTCGGGCAGCAGAGTCTAAATGTTCAGGAGTGAATACAGGAATCCCCTTTTCGGCTGCAAAAGCGGCTACAGGAGTTGGAATCAAATCCTTATGACGTCCCTTTGCAGACGGAGGATTACTAAGAACTCCTGTAATTTCAAAACCACAAGCTGTTTGTGAATCAATGAGTTTTTCTAATGTGATTCTAGCCGCTTCCGGGCTCCCTGCATACAAAACTTTAATCATTCATTTCTGCCTTTATTTTGCTTTTTTAGCTTCCTTAGCAGCAAGTTTTGCAGCAATTTTACGAGCCTTTGCTTCTTTTTCGCGGGCTTTTTCTGCAGCACGTTCTGCACGTTTCTTAAACTGAGCTTCAGTTTTTTCTGCAAAAGCTTTATCACCGCGGTCTATATACAAAATACCATCAAGATGGTCGTATTCATGCTGAATTATTCGTGCAAGAAGTCCATCTGCTTCAAGAGTAAACGGACGACCTTTTTCATTAAGGGCCTGAACTGTTACACGTACCGGACGGGTAATTGATTCATAAACCTGTGGAATACTCAAACAACCCTCTTCATAATCTGCAACTTCTTCTGAAGTTTTGATAATCTGAGGATTTATAAAGACACGCTTTACATCATCATCAGCCATTGCAACAAACATACGGATGCTCTTTCCAACCTGAGGAGCTGCAAGACCAACTCCATCTGCATCTATCATTGTTTCGAGCATATCATCAGCAAGCTTTCTGATTTCATCGTTTACTTCTGGTACAGGTTCTGCCTTTTGACGAAGAACCTCTTCACCAAGCTTTGTTATATTAAGAATCATTTTTCACCTCTTATGCGGGCTGCACGTGCGTGACCTGCGAGACCTTCTGAATCTCCAAGATAACCTGCAGCAGCAGTTGATTTTAAGGTTCCCGGCTTTCCTTTTACTGCGCGCAAAGTAGTAACAGTTTTAAGGAACATTCTTACGCTGAGGCCGCCTGTATAGTGAGCGGCTCCAGAAGTTGGCAGTGTGTGGTTCAATCCACCGGCATAATCCCCAAGAACTTCTGCTGAATAGTGTCCGATAAAAAGCGAACCGTAGTTGTGAACGGCCTTTTCAATTTTATTGCGCAAAGTTCCTTCTTCCATTGCAAGTTCAAGGTGCTCAGGAGCCTTTTTATTTGCGATTTCAATTGCATTTTCAAGTTTATCCACAATGATAATCTTACCATAAGTATCAATACTCTGGCGTGCAACAGCCTTTGTTGTAAGAGTTTCAAGCTGATTCTCAATAGCTTCGCTTACCTTTGAAGCAAAATCCATATCATCAGTTACAAGAATCGGCTGAGCAACAACATCGTGTTCTGCCTGAGCAAGAAGATCAGCAGCAACCCATTCTGGATTTGCAGATTTATCTGCTATAATCATAACTTCTGTAGGACCGGCAATCATATCAATGCCAACAACGCCGTAAACAGCTTTCTTAGCAGAAGCTACGAATTTATTTCCAGGTCCAACAATTACGTCTACCTTAGGCACACTTTCTGTACCATAAGCCATAGCACCGATAGCCTGAGAACCGCCAACTGCATAAAGGTGATTTACACCACAGATATAGGCAGCGGCCATAATTCCTTCATCAGCATAAGGCTTACCACCAACAAAAGCTTTTCCTGGGATTCCGCTTCCTGTCTTACCAGCCTTTACTTTGTCATCCGGGTGAACACGAGGAGGAGTACACATAATTACATTTGGAACACCGGCTGCAACAGCTGGAGTTACTGTCATGATTACAGTAGAAACCAAAGGGAAACGTCCGGCTGGAACATAACAGCCAGCTGTATCTACAGGAATTGTCTTCTGGCCCGTAAAAAGTCCAGGCTCAAGTTCTTCTTCAAAATCCTTAAAAGACTTTTTCTGAAGCTTTGCAAAGCGGAGGGCAAGGTCGTGTGAATAAACGATTGCATCGTAAACATCTCGCTTTTCTATCTTAAGTTTTTCAGCAGCAGCCTTAAGCTCTTCCTGCGGAACTTCAAACTGAGCAGGTACTGCAACATCAAATTTCTGCCCATAAAGACGAAGTGCAGCATCGCCGCGCTTCTGCACTTCCTCGAGTACAGAAGTTACTACTTCGTTTGATTCACCAAAAGCGCGTCCCTTAAAAAAATCGGGCTCTACGTCGGTATATTTCTGTATATTAATCATTGTAAAACTCCTTTATGTCGGCAGGCACAGCCTGCCTCTGAGCCATTTTTTCGATAATCCTAAAACGACCCTTTCGGCTCTTTTTTTAACGGATTTTCGATTTTAGGCTTTCTCCTTGTGACGTCTATCAAGTTCATCGTATACGTCTTTCCAGGTTACACCTTCTTTGTACATAAGTACGTTTACAAAATAAATAAGGTCTGCAGCTTCCCAGATAACTTCGTCGCGACCATCTGCCTCGCACAATTCTTCTGCTTCTTCTTCTACCTTTTCGCGAACACGTTTTGCATCTAAGGTTGCTGTATAGCTTCCCGGTTTAGGATTAGCAAAACGGTCTGCAATAATATTGTAAAGGCGTCCCATACTTGACTTTTCGCCAGGATCTGTTGTAAAGCAGGTCCAGCTTCCAGTATGACAACTTGGTCCAACTGGAAGTACGGTAGCAAGAATACAGTCACGGTCACAATCAGCACGCATACGTACTAACTGGAGATAATTTCCACTTGTTTCACCTTTTGTCCAGAGCTCGTTTCGTGAACGGCTCCAGAAAGTAAGCTTGCCACATTCAAAACTCTTACGAACAGCTTCTTCATTTGCAAAGCCCTGCATAAGAACATCCCCGTTTACACTCTGTGCAATTACAGGAATTAAAGGCATTTTTTCAAAATCAAGACATGCAACAAAAGAATCTGTAAGATTAACCTTATTTGTATAAAGAGCCATTCCAAGCTGAACATCACAATGAAGTTTTTCAAGTTCGCGGATTTCTTCAACCGAAGAGATTCCCCCGGCTGCAACTACGCGGCAATGAACAGCCTCACGAAGCTGGCGCACATAATCCATATTTGTGCCCTGCATACAACCTTCTTTTTCTACGCAGGTGAACAAAAGTTCAGAACAGAACTTTTCTGCCTGTTTTGCACCTTCAATCAAAGGAATATCTACAGTTTCGGTCCAGCCCTTTACGGCAATCTTTCCGTTTATTGCATCAACAGAAATAATGATTCTGTCTTTGCCGATTGCTGCGGCAAGTTCATTTAAGAATTCTTCATTCAAAACTGATTCACCAGGCTGTGGATTACTCTTCCATGCGCTTGAACCGATAATAACTTTTTCTGCACCCAGGCTGATAAGCTCGCGGGCACGTTTTACGGTACGGATTCCTCCACCGGTGCGGACATTTCCATGATGGAGTAGAGATTTCAAAAGATGGGTATTTACAGTATTACCCTTTGCATCTACATTTCCCAAGGCTGCATCCAGATCAATTACAGCAACCTCGCCATACATGTCAAACTGGCTGATAAGTGCATCAGCGTCATCTCGCTGCAAAACCAGTTCCTTGCCGTTCTTAAGTTGAACGACATGTCCGTTTTTCAAATCAATTGAAGCTATTACCATAATGACTAATTTTACCAAATTTCGAAAGTTTATACAAATAGATTAATATATAGAAGATTCCTGTTAAAGAACGCCGCTAAAAAAAAGACTGCCGGGAAAGGAGGAAAACGGCAGTCTTTAATATGGAGGTATTTTTTTCTTGTATCGCTTTGGTGTTCACTAATATAACCATTCTGCTGGATACAGGTTACAAAAATAATGAAAAAAGTTATTTTTTTATTATAGATGCAAGAAATTTACGTGTTCTTTCTTCTTTTGGAGACGTAAAAATCTGATTTGCATTCCCCTCTTCTACTATAACTCCACCTTCCATAAATACCACATGGTCTGCAATTTCCCGGGCAAAAGACATTTCATGCGTTACAATTACCATAGTTGTTCCTTCATCAGCCAGAGTGCGAATTACAGAAAGTACTTCACCAGTAAGTTCCGGGTCAAGTGCTGAGGTCGGTTCATCAAATAGAATCACTTCCGGATTCACTGCAATTGCACGGGCAATTCCAACACGCTGCTGCTGACCGCCTGAAAGACTTACAGGATAAAAATCTGCACGGTCCTTGAGCCCTACTTTTTCCAGAGCCTTCATTGCAATATCTTTTGCCTGTAGCTTTGGAATTTTTCTTGCAATTACAAGACCTTCCATTACATTTTCAAGAGCTGTTTTATTGCTGAAAAGATTATAATTCTGAAAGACAAAGGCAGTTTTTCTTCTGATTGAAAGAACTGTTTTTTTAGAGACCTTCTTTAAGTCCAGTTTTTCATCATCAAAATCCATTTCACCCGAATCAGCTTTTTCAAGAAAATTCATACAGCGGAGAAGAGTTGTTTTGCCGGCACCAGAAGGACCAATGATTGCAGTAACACAACCTTTTTCTACATTCAGCGAAATCCCTTTTAAAACCTCTACCTTTCCAAATGACTTATGAACGTCAGATAGTTTTAGCACGTCGCACCCCCGCAAACACAACCCGTCTTTCTATTTTCTTAAATATCAATTCTACAGTAAGACATACAAATATATAAATGATAAAAATATCAATGTAAGATTCAACGTAATTATAACCATAAGCAGCTTCGATTTTAGCCACCGCTGTAATTTCCTTTACCGTCATCATAAATGCAAGAGAAGTATTTTTTATCAGAATAACTGTAACACTGCAGAGATTCGGAAGAGCAGACACAGCAGCCTGTGGTAGAACTATTCTTCTGAAGGTCTGAAATGGAGTAAGACCTGCACACAAAGCCGCTTCGGTCTGGCCACGCGGAACAGCAGAAATTGCAGAACGGAAAACTTCACTTAAAGTTGCCGCAGAATTCAAGCCGAATACGACAAAGGCATAAATAATCGGGTTCAATTCAAAAACATTTACAGAAAGTCCCGTTTTTTTTACAAAAGAATTTAAGAGACTTGGCATAATGCTGTATACAATCAGAATCTGCAGAACCATTGGGGTACCGCGGATAAAAGAAACAAATATTCGACCAAGCTGATCCAGGACTTTTACATGATGGATACGGCATAAAGCAATCAAAAGAGCCGGAATGACAGCAAGCAGCAAAGACACAATTGTAATTTCAAGAGTTACTGGAATTGCTTTTATACAGAGCCAGAAGGTTTTAGCAAGGTATGAAAAATCAAGCTGCACGATTTTCCTCCCTGCCTCTGCCATAATGTTTTTCAAGGCGTAAAAAAATCTGTTCTATAATAAGAGTAAGTGCCCAATAAATAATAGCAAGGGCAAGATAAGTTTCAAGAGAATAAGCTCCGTAGTTTCGGGAAATTATAAGATTACCCGCCCCCATCATATCAATCAAACCGATTGTAAAAGCAAGACTTCCCTCTTTAAAAAGAGAAATCAAAGAATTTCCAAGATTTGGCAATGCATACACAAGCCCCTGCGGAAGCATAATGCGCCACACAGCCTGAAAAGGTGTCAGCCCGATTGAAATAGCCGCCTCATACTGAACTTTACCCAGTGCAAGATAAGCCGAACGGATAATTTCAGAAAGAGTGGCAGAATAAATGAGTGCCAGTGAAATAATTACATAAGTAATTTTTGAAGAAAAGTTCAGGTCTATGGCAAAAAGTCCGAGAGCAATTTTTGGAATTCCGTAATAGACAATAAAAAGAAGAACGATGCTGGGGGTACAACGGATTACATTAATGTAACCTTCGGCAAGAATACGAACAAAACGTTTTTCACTTTTTTTCTGGATAAATAAAAGAATTGCAAGAGCTGTGCCTAGAATTATTGTTCCAAACACAACTCCAAAAGTAACACCGGCATACGGAATGATTTTCAGAAAACTATTCCAGATTTGAACTGGCGAAAATGGTCTGTTCATTCCGTATGTACCCCTTAGTCAGTCACAAAATTAAATACGTCTTCTCCAAAATATTTCTGTGACAGTGCTGATATTGTACCATTTTCTTTCAACTGTTGCACGGCCTTATCGTAGGCAGCAGCAAGTTCAGTCTCTTTTTTGTTGAACAATGGCCAGGTTGGGATTCCTTTATATGGAACATAAGCAAGTTTATCTGCAAACTGATGATATGGACCTGTTTCTTTCAAAACATTCTTTTCAAAAGAAAGTTTGAGTACAAAGTATGCATCATAGCGGCCTTCGAGTACCCAGAGGTAAGAATCGGCAATATCAAAAACATCAGATGGAACAAGCTTAATCTGATTTGAAGGATGCTTTTCATTGAAGTCCTGAATTACAGAATACTGAGCACTCTGTGGAGATATTGGAATCAATTTTCCTGAATAGCGAGCAAAGCTTTCGAGGTCTTTAATCTGGTCAGCATTTTCTGCACGGAAAGCAATACCAATTACACTTGCAGCAAGAGGATTTGATGGAATCAAAAACTTCTTCTTGCGCTCTTCTGTAATCCAGGCACCCTTTGTTCCAACCTGATATTTTCCAGATTCTGTACCGATTAAGAGTTCTTCGTCGCTTACGCCATGGAACTTAAATTCATATTCCGGAAGAAGATCATCAACTGCTTTAAGTACGGCAATTTCAAAACCATCTGCATTTCCCTTTTCGTCGAGAAAATCGTATGGAACATTAGTAACAGTGTGGGCAACATTAATTGTACGCACTTTTGACTTTTTTGCTTTTGCTGATTTTGCAAAGCATGGTGAAATGGCAAGC
>OCVV012881633.1_pt1 | contig 14893 bp, 17 predicted proteins | sample 1539721 | NCBI WGS metagenome assembly OCVV01 (sample SAMN02144230, study PRJEB22623) | gut metagenome | biome: sheep rumen | host: Ovis aries | place: New Zealand
AAACTAACTGATACTTTTTTGATAAGTTATTTGTTGATATGTGTTTAATTATCAAATTCCAATATCTCATTATCGTCAGGCACGACAACATTATTTAGTTTTAGAGATTTTATATCCTCTCTTGTAACTGTTAAATGGCTTACTGTGTCCATGTGGCTTGCAATTATGATTGAATTTTTTGCATAATTTGATATTGCTTTAACATCCTCAATATCCATAATCAACCTTTCGCCTTCACCCACCAATACAGTAGCGCCGCAAGCATTTATAACAATGATTTCAGGGTTGAATTTATCAATAGCCGTAATTACTTCATCACACCAGATTGTGTCCCCTGCAACGTATAATGTTTTCTCTTTGTCAGATTTAAACACTATTCCCATAGCGTCATAAGGCATTCCGATTTGCTCGCACATCGGTTTTACAACTTCACGTCTGCCGTGCTGGCATTGAGTTTTATATAATGTAATCCTCTCAAAATCTGTTCCGTTTTCAGAAATAATACGAACATCATTAAATCCAAAATTTTTTATAATGTTCAAATCTATTTCATTCTGAACATAGAACGGAATGTTTTTATCCAATGCTTTTACAGCAAATTCATCAAAATGGTCAGGGTGAAAATGGGTTAATATAATCGCATCCAGTGGTAAATGATTTATATCAAAATCTTTTGGCAAATCAACTCTCGGTTGTCTGACTTTACTGTTCATTGCCCCCTCAAACCCCGGCATAAAATCTTTCGGCATAAGCCAAGGGTCAATTAAAAATCTTTTATTATTGTACGTAATTATAATTGTTGCATTTCTGATTTGATGAATTTTCATTGTTTACTCCTTACAATTAAAAATGTTGCTACTCTTTTTATTTACCCATGGTGATGGCAATGTGCGTGATCATAACCTTCGCCGCTGCATGCGTTTGCTCCTGTTTCAAGAGAATTTGCCATATATTTTTCTAAAACTTCTCTGATAGGTAACTCCGGACAGCCTGCAATCACTTCAACTCCGTTTTGAGCAAACATCATCATTGGACGTCCGCCCATTCCGCCTGCTAAAACTTTGCTCACACCCTGTTCGGATATCCAGGCAGCACTCTGACAAGAAATACCATCTTCCGGTATTTTTTCTTCTATAGTTAAAATTTCTTTTGTTTCAGGATTAATTTCAGCAAATGTAAAAGAATCACAATGCCCGAAATGTCCGCATAATTTTCCCTCACTTGTCGGAATACAAATTTTCATAACCATATCTCCTTTTAATTTTTCAATGTTACTCTGTAATAGAATGGCACTTTCTAAAGCTTCAGTGTCTGTGAGATTATGCCTTTTTGCGTAATCTCGCAAAATATTTAAAATGTTTTCGTTAATTCTTCTATTGAACGGTACTTTTTTAAGACAGGTTTTCTTTCTTCCTGCCATTTCACGTTTTCCGCCCCAATTGGATTTTTGACAACATTTCATAATAAAAAAATAACACGTTCATTTGATTATGTCAATACATAATCAAGAGTTATTTTTGTCATCGGTTCGTTTTCAGTCCATGTTAAAATATGTGTCTAAAATATGCGTTATTATTGCTTGATAGACTTGACGTGTCGCAAAAACGAGTTAAGATAAATAGTGACATAGCAAGCGTTTTAAGACTCCACAGGTTCGGGTCCAACCTAGGCAGTTTTAAGAGTTTGTGTATATAGATATTCATGATACTTCCTGGTTGGGTGTAGATTATCTATGGTTGTAGATATAGAGAATCAGTGTAGATTATCAGAGAGATTGAGAAAACTGCCCCCGGAAGTTTGAGAGAATTCTCAAACTTTTTAAGTTTTTAGGGAAATATTTTAAAACTCCCTGATACAAATTCTTAAACTCCCTGATAATTCACTCTCAAAGTCCTTGATACTTTTTCTTTAAATTATGTGTCTTTATGTATTTTAATGTTAATATTTTCTTATAAATAACTGCAGAAGTTTTAAATTATACTATATTAAAACCGTTTGATTTTGCCATTTTATATAAAGCAATATATTCTTGTTCTTCAATAAATATCACTTTGCCCTTAACAAAGCCAACAAGGCTTCTAATATCTTGTTTCAATGATGCATCTATTCCAGATGGAATTAAGATTGCTAAAATAGGCCTACTCGCATCACGTAAATACTGTGTTATAACTTGGATTATAATTTCTCGTCCAGCACCTTTCGAAATTAAGGCTGGGCCATTTTCTTCATATTTTTTCATTATTACTTTTATTGTTTTTTGGTTTCCATTTATATCTGTAACAAAAGAAGCATCGCCATATTCTGTTCCCTTATGAGGTTGCGGTTTATATGATGGTATAAGATATGAAAATATTTTCATTAAACAATACTTTTTGTTATCATTCTTACAGTTTTGGCAATCAGACTTTTTAGGACTTTTGCATTTTTCTGGGATAGTAAGACATTCTTCCTTCAAGGTAATATATTCATTTATATTTTTGTTTTGTAAATTAATATCTATGTCTTTGAATATTGATAAATCTGTTAAAGAATGTTCAACCTCACTTATTTCGTTGTAGAAAAATAATATATTATTTTTAATATAAAAATGGTGCTGTTTATTATTATAAGTCAATCCCGATTGAACTATAAACTTTGATAAAATATCTGTAAAAAAGGTGTTTGGTATTAATGTTATTGCTTCGTAAATATTTAATTCATTAGTTTTTTCATTATCATCACATTTTAAAAATACTTTTTGTTTATATTCTTTTTTGCAACTATTACAATAAAGACCATCATTCCATACTAAGTCACTCCCACAAGAATAGCACTTTGCATAATGTTGAGCATTACAAGATGAGCAATCATACAAAGGAACCACATTGAAAAATTTTGATAGCTTTACACTGCTATAATCTGCTCCTGCAATAGGAATTTCACAATTTTCTTTCTTTAATAAAGCATTATATAAGGATGACGATATAGCTTTTATAAAATCAATTTCGTTTTTTGACATACGATAATCAGATAAAATACTTTTTGCAAAAACGTTAAAATATTGTGTTATATCAGATATTTTCATATTATTAAGTTCATTAGTAATTTGATCAAATTTATCTTGTCCCCAAGCTCTAATCTGGTCAGTAGAATATGTTTTCATTACGCTGATTTTACACTTATCTGCGTTGACAGAAATTACAGATTGGCTTGAAAGGTCTTCTGGAATAATTATTTCTTTATATCTAGCAATTGCTTTTCTTGTTCCAGATTCTTCAAACTTTTCAATAATATTTTCTTGATTATTATTGCAATAATCCCCAGCAGTAGAAGCGAATGATAATTTTGTTGTTAATCCTGTTGGCTCTGTATATGTTGCTGATTTTGTATTTTCTTTAAGAAAAATTTTATTTAGCGAATCTTTGGTTAATTGTGGTTGGGATAATTTTACATCAAAAAGTTTCTTAAATTGTTGTTGAATAAGTTGTACTACTTTTTCTTCCTTGGCAATAATCACAACATAGTTATTTTTAATATTTATCCATAAAAAGCCATACTGCGTTTCATATATAAATGACGGTTCTTCATTTTCTTTGTCATTGAAATATTTATGCAAAACATGATATTTGTAACTTATTTCTTTTGTTTCATCAGAAATATCTTCTACATCAGAAAAATATATGTTTCTAATTTTAGGTAAATTTTCATATCTCACATTATCAATATTATATATAGTATTGTCTGAGTTCCATTTTTCTGTACTAAAATCAATGTTTGATAATGATTGATTAGAATAAAATAATTGAAACGATAGATTTTTCCCCAGTTTATATTGATTATAAATATCTTCAATTATATCTGAAGATAGACTTAGAGTCCTAAATTTGCTTATGGTTTCTGCTTTCGAATATTTATCAATTTTTAATTGCTGTTCTTCTTCCTTAATATATTTCTTTAAACATTCTTTTAAGCTTGGTAATGGCACATAGTATAATTTTTTATAGATATCGTTCACAAATCCCTCTACTATTCTTAGTTTATAGTCATGATTTTAAACCATATTCGCTGTACACAAGTAAAAATTAAGTTTTTTTTAATATTTCGAATTTTATAGTAAAATAAAACTAGCATGGGAGAAGGTAAGAATAAAAAGTTAAGAGTGTTCGAAGCTTTTGCGGGGTATGGTAGTCAGAGAATGGCTCTTCGCAACATTGGCATTCCTTTTGAAATCGTTGGAATTTCAGAAATTGAAGGGGAAGTCATTCGATCTTATGCTGCAATTCATACAGACTTCTTAGAAAAACGCAAAGATTTAGATAAATTTGTTGATCTTGATAAGGAAGAACTAATCGCATATCTAAAGAAGCTCAATGTTCCTCTTGATTATAAAACATTTATAAATAGAGCACCTAAAATGAAAATTGATCAGCTTAAGGAGATGTATCTTGCAAATAAATTGATTAATAACTATGGAGATATCACTAAAATTGATCCTGAAAAATTACCGGATTTTGATTTGTTTACATATTCCTTCCCTTGCCAAGATATATCTGTTGCGGGTTATCAAAATGGTTTAAATGAAAGTTCAGGAACAAGATCCTCTCTCTTATGGGAATGCTGCAAAATTATTGAAGCTAAAAAACCCAAATATTTAATGATGGAAAATGTTAAAAATTTAGTAGGTTGCAATCATAAAGCAAACTTCTTAAAATTTTTAAGATACCTTGAATCTATTGGTTATAAAAATAGATGGTCAGTTCTCAATGCAAAGGATTATGGAACACCTCAACACAGAGAAAGAGTTTTCTGTATTAGTGTTTTGGATGAGATGAATTATTTTAGATTCCCAAAGCCGGAACCGTTGACAACAAAATTAGCTGATGTTTTAGAACACGATGTTGGTGAGAATTTCTATTTAAGGAATAACCAATTTATGGATCATCCAATTGAGCAAGAATACAGCTATTGTATTGATTCAAACTATTGGAAAGGCTCAACTTTAAATAGTTTTTTAGAGAAAAAAAGACGCCAATTAATAACAGATAAAATTAATGAATATGGGGAATATATGGTACGTCGTTTAACTCCGCACGAAGCATGGAGATTAATGGGCGTATCGGATGAAGATTACAAAAAGGTATCTTCAATTATGAGTAATACAAGTTTATATAAACAAGCAGGAAACAGTATTGTAGTAAGTGTTTTAGAACATATATTTACCAACCTATTTATAAATTATGATACAACTATACAAGACCCTAATTTTGCAGTACAATTAGCATTATTTAATTAATTTTCAAGAGAGGGTTTATGACTGCAAAGGAAGATATTATTGAGCTTTTCCGCAATAATGTAAAAGGCAAAAAGCCAAACGTTGAGGGTACAAATGAAAGGCATGATGGCAGACAAGGTCAATGGTTAGAACACCAGTTTGGCGTTCATTCCAATGATTACAACTTAGCTGATTTGTGGGGGTATGAATTAAAAAATGAAACGACATCTGGGAAGACTACATTTGGAGATTGGTCTGCAAATGAATACGTATTTACAAACCCAGAGTACTGTATTTATTTTTCAGGAAGTAAAAAATTAGAAAAACGAGAAGATTTCTTACGAATTTTTGGAAAACAACATGAAGAAAATGGAGGAAGGTGTTCTTGGTCTGGATCTCCATGTCCAAAAATAGGATGTTTTAATGATTTCGGGCAAAAATTAGTTGTTGATACGAATAAGAACATTCTAGCTATATATTGCTATAGCGAAGATAAAAGAACAGATAAATCGGAAATAGTTCCAGCTCAATTGCAGATTGAAAATCTTATACTTGCTAAATGGTATGGTGAAGTGTCGCCTACTACAAGAAGGAGAGATAAGTGTTTAAAAGCAAAACTTGAAGATAAATTTAATGATAAGGGTTGGTTTACTTGTAAAACTGATGAAAATGGCTTCTACTGTAAGATTTGTTTCGGGAAACCAATGAATTTTGACGAGTGGATAGAACTTGTAAAACAAGGCATTGTTTATTTTGATAGTGGCATGTTTCAAGGAAATCCAAGACCTTATTCACAATGGAGAGCGGATAATAGTTTCTGGGATAGTTTAATTACGGAAACCTATGAATAAATTGTGTTGATATGATAAGTATTGTGTTTAACAAAATGGCACAATAAGCATTATTATGGTAACATTCATAGTATGAAATCTAAGAAAAAAATAAAAATCATAGATTTATTTGCGGGAATTGGTGGAATAAGACTTGGCTTTGAACAAGCATTTAAGGGTAATGCAGAATGTGTGTTCACAAGTGAAATCGATAAATTCGCCATTCAAACTTATATTGCTAATTTCGGGGATGAGAATATCTATGGCGATATAACTAAAATTGACGAAAAAGATATTCCTGAACACGACATATTATTGGCCGGTTTTCCTTGCCAACCATTCTCACAAGCCGGTTTAAAAAAAGGGTTTAAAGATACAAGAGGAACTTTATTTTTTGATATAGAAAGAGTTTTATTGGCTAAAAAGCCAAAAGCTTTTTTATTGGAAAATGTAAAACAATTAAAAGGACACGATAAAGGTAATACCTTAAAAGTTATATTGGAACACTTAAAAAATGCTGGTTATAAAACGTATGTTCAAGTTTTAGCTGCGAAAGATTTTGGAGTTCCTCAAAATAGAGAAAGAATTTATATAGTTGGTTTCTTAGATAATAATGTTGATTTTCATTTCCCAGAACCAATCAAAAAAGAAACAAAGGTCGGTAGTATATTAGAAAAAAATCCTGATGAAAAATATACTATATCTGACAAATTATGGGAAGGGCATCAAAGGCGAAAAGCAATGCATAAATCAAAAGGCAACGGATTTGGCTATGGTTTAGTAAATGCTGATAGTAGTTATACAAACACTATATCTGCAAGATACTACAAAGATGGCAGTGAAATCTTGGTAGAACAGAAAGGCAAAAATCCGCGAAAACTAACCCCAAGAGAGGCTGCTAGACTTCAAGGCTTCCCAGAAAATTACAATATATCCGCTGTTTCAGATAATCAATTGTATAAACAATTTGGTAATAGTGTTTGTGTCCCTGTTATAGAAAAAATTGCAGAAGAAATGAAAAAATTATTAATAAAAAAAGAGGATTGTTAAAATGAGCAAAGAATTAAACGATCAAATAATTAAAGAAGAAAATACTGTAGAATTAGAAGAAGAAGAAGTTACATTACCACCAGATAATGTTTTCTCATATACCGAACAACGGTCTTGTTTTGATATAACTAGGATGATAAATAAAGGTGATCTTAAAAGAGATCCATTTTTTCAAAGAGAAGATATCTGGCAAAATGCACAAAAAACTAAGTTTATTGATTCGTTATTAAAAAAATTACCTATTCCAAGTTTATGTATCAGTGTTGATGCTGCAGAAAAATATCAAGTTATTGATGGTAGACAAAGAATTAAGGCTATTATGGATTTTCTCTCTGAAGACACAGAGTGGAAATTATCAGATATTTCAAGTATCGACAGCAGATTGTCAGGGAAAACTAATTTTGAAATTAGAAGAGAAAATCCACAAATATTTACAATTATAGAAAATGCAACACTACCTATAAATATGATACGCTGTGATTATAATAGACAAGATAATTTATCATATATTTTTAATATTTTCCACAGACTAAATTCTGGTGGAACTTGTTTAAATAATCAAGAAATTCGTAATTGTATATACAGCGGTTCGTTTGCTAAATTATTAAAAAAATGTAATAAATATCCTGCATGGATAAAATGGATTCCCAATATTGCATTAAATCCAAGAATGAAAGGTCCTGAAAGGATATTATTATTTTTTGCAATGTATGAAAACTATGAATCTTATGATGGGAAATTGGCTCATTTCTTGAATAATTATATGCACATAAATAAAGAACACACAGATGAATGGATTTTGGATAAAGAAGCATTATTCAACAAAGTTATTGATATTGCATCTAAAATTAAACTTAAACCAATAAGAAATGTATACATTGATGCGTTGCTATTTGGATTGGCAAAGAATTATGAAAATTGTAAACACAAAAACATTACTCAATTAAATAATTTATACATTAAAATGATTGAATCGCAACCATTTTCTTCAGAAAAAATTAAAGAAGGCACTTCTCGTAAAGCTAACATGCTTGCTCGTTTAAATAAAGCTTTAGAGATTTTTGGAGAATAAAATGATTAGCGGAAAAGAAATACGGCAAAGTCTAAAAAAGTGTGAAGATTTATATAACGCTAATAAAGCCGATTCTTTTGCACAACAGTTAATATTAAAATTAGCACTGATAGAATTGTGTGGTTGGATAGAAAAATCCTTTGATTCTTTATATGACTCCGCTGCTAAAACTACAGATGCATTGAGCTTGATAGAAGCTAAAAGAACATCGTGTTACTCTTTTAAATATAAAACTTTTCAAGATATGTTGTGTTTTTGTGTTGGCGTTAACAATTATAACAAAATCAAAAATAAATTTAAAGCCAATCAACTTCAATATTTTCATAGTGCATTGCACGATTTATCTCAAAAAAGAGATATACTTGCACATAACAATCATAATTTTCAATCTCCACAATATTTTGGTATAAGTGACCTGAAAAAATATTGCATTACCATTTTAAAAAGTGTAAATAATATACAAAAAGAACTAAATAATTTATAATTTTATTTGTTATTTTATAGCATTCTACTGAGAGACTTGACATTTGAGCAAATAAGAGTGATAGATACGACACGTTAAAGGAGGTCGTATGGAAAAAGTTGGATTAAATATCACTCTAAAAGAGTTTAAGCAATTGAGCAAGTGGTCAGAGAATATTTATAACACAGCGGTTATTATTGATTATTTTGTTGCTAATCAACCGGAGATTGAAGAATGTTATAATCTTGCGCCAGTTGTTAAGCACCTGCGAAACGATGCTGATGTTTTAAATGCATTTTTTATTGATCACGAAAAAGAAGTTGAAAATTCAAATGCCGTTTAAAAGGTGTTTAATAGGTGTTCAAATCGTGTTCACAAATTTCTTCGTGTGTTATGCCGAGAATTTGTTCCTCAATTTCTCGTATAATATCCGGTGTTAAACCTTTCGGCTTTTCCTCTTTGAGCTTTTGTTTTTCACTTATCACCTCATCCTCATAAGATTTAACCGGCTCAATTAATTTCAGCATTTTAGTAACAGCATAATACCTTGCAGGCTCGACTTTACCGTTACTCTCCATATCCTTTTCGATAGAATTTATCAAACTGCGGGTAAAATCATATAAATCCGAATGCAATGTCGTTTTAGTCCGAAGATATTCAGCTCTTTTGGTTTCCCAATCATCAGACTTTTTCCATCGGCGGAGTGTTCTTTCATTCAAATGAATCTGCTTTGCAATATCTTCCAACGTCATAAATTTTTCGGCATAAAGTTTGAAGGCATCTTGTGCCAATGTTTGTTTTTTCATAATTAACCTCGGGGTAAATAAAGTTTTGGTACACACAGCATAACTCTGTTTCGCAGAAACATCAAGTCCCAAATGTGTCTGTATGATACGTTTTCTGGATTTCGAGTTGATATTTTCCTCTGAAAGAGTGATGAATGGTGTAGCTTGAAAGGAGCATACTATGATTGAAATCGGTAAAAAATACAAATTAAAAAAATTGAAAAATTGGTTTGAAAAAGATAGCGAAGAATTTACTGTTGTTTGCTTTGGCGAGCATAACATTGTTGGCTGCGTCGCACCGGATGGTGAAAGATATGTATTTGATAAAGATTTTTTGATTGATCCTGAAAAACCGGATGCGATATACGCAGATATTAAAATAACGAAAGGTTAAACTATGGTTGAAAAAGATTACAAATTATACGGCACAAAGATTTTAAATCTAAAAACACAAGAAATCGGATTGCTGATTTGTTTATGGGAGAACAAATATGCCGATAAAACTGTCGATTTTGCAACTTGTGTAGATAAAAACGGTAAGCGATACAACATTGAACTTGATAATATAAGGGGCTTTGAAGATGATTTTGAAAAATAAATTAACTAAAGAAACGTTGGATATTCCGTATTCTGAATTCAGGATAAAGTTTGCTAAGGAAATTCAGGATGCGTTTGATAGTTATCGCAAAACACAACTAAATAAATACTCTTGGAACTTCAAAGACGACAATTCTTTGGAGTTTAATTTTTATTTTGAACTCCATTGGAACTTTAATCATTTTGGAAATAGCAACTGGTATATAGAAAAATTATAGATTATTCTTTAACATTGTTTTTACTTCTTCAACAGAATAAGTTTGACCATTTCCTTTTGAATGAAGAATCATATGGCAATTTGGACAAACAGGAAGTAAATCTTTTTTAGGATCTATTTTGTATTCTTTTCCGATTTCTGAAATTGGTTTTATATGGTGTACATGTATCTTATTCTTAAATTCTGCACCATATTTATCAGCAAATTTAAATCCGCAAATTTGGCATTTATAATCATTGCCATAATATTCTATACAAGCCTTTTTTGCCTTAGCGTTTCTTTCATATGCATTTACAACTATTGTTTTTGACGTACCTTCAGTATATTTAATATTTTCATTTAATTCTTCAGGTATTGTGCAATCAACTTTATCATTATTTTTTAGCCAAACAAAAGGATTATCATATTCAAAAATATCAGAACCTTGATATCTGTTTGTAACAACTTCTCGCAAGTATCTCTTGCCAGTTTTGCCAGTATTTTTTATTGAAGATATATATTCAAATAGTTCATCTATTGTTGTTTTACCATGAATTTCCAAATAGGAAATTATTAATTGTTCATATGAATTCGTAGATAAACTTGAGAATTTATCAATTAAATTTTCTACTCCTGAATAGTGTTCATCAATAAAATTCCTGAAATTAATTAATGCTCTTTTATATGGTGAAAACGAAGATGGGCTCTTCCCGTTTTGCTGAAAATTCTTATTAAGAATAGCAAGCATATTTTCAAAACTTTGGTTATTTTTAAATGATTCCCAGTAATTAATTCCTAATTCGTCAGCATGTTTTCGTGGATAATCTGCATCGGAATATTGAGTATCCGCATCAACTTTACTTAATTCATTATCTGTTACTTGTTTATACAAATATTTTCTAAATTCTTCACGAATTACTTTAATATCTTCCATAGACCATTCCTTTTTCTTTTAGGGTATCACAAACATGCGATTCAATAACAGTCCCTACATTATCTAAACACCAATCTTCAGATTATTCGTATTTTTCGTTACCCATAATAAAAATGTATATATAAATTACGATAAAACCAAACTTTGCAAGCATTTTGAACGCTAATTTGATAATTATAAATTTTTGCAAGAAGTCCAGAACTCCTTTATGAAAATTAAAAGTCGTTCTTTTGCTTCCCAAAAATCTTTTGGATAAGTATATGTATATCCTTTATTATGCATAACCGAATTCCTAAAAATTCTTATTTTATCAATATCATTGAGTATAGCTTCTGTAAATATTTCTGGATAAGTTTCAAATATTTGTTGATAATGTGTAAAATCTAGTGAAAAAATTTCATTTTCTAAATTTTCATCAAAAAACGTATTTTTAATTGAATGTCTAATTTTTATTTTATTCTTTAACAATGAACAAATACTACCATTATTCGATTTTACAAATAATAAAAAATTAATTAACTCCCTTAGCTGCATTTCTAATTCATATATTTCTTTTGTTAATAGCCAGTATGCGTTTTTAATATTTGCATCTTCGTATTTTATAATTTGCACTATATTACTGTTTGATTTTATTGTTTCTACAAATAAATCCAAATATGTGATAAATTCATCAATTACGGAACCCGCCCCCCATTCAAAACCCATAGAAATTGTAGAATCATAATCTTCATAATAAGCTTCTGTGTATTTATAAAAATCTAAAATAATCCCCGTTAAATATAGTTCAGTGCATTCCTTATTGTATGCAATTTTATACGCAACAGGCAATTCTTCATTTTCATAATATGGTGGATGCTCTTCTGTTATTTTGACAGTTACAATTTTTATCGCATTTTCGATAACACTTATAAAACTTTTTTCATCAAGCTTGTGAATAATCTGAAATTTAACTAACACTCGTATTTTCTCTTTTTTAGTTCGTTATATTTGTCAATGATATTTTTATGGTAATTTTTACTACGAAATATAGTTCTATATAAAATTGAATATATATTATATTCAATTTTATTTTTTATTTAATGTACTAAACCTATATTCACATTATAAGGTAGATTTATTCACCATCGGGAATGAGTTCTGGCAGGTCTTCTGCTCGTTCTTCTAAAATTCTCCTTCTTAATGCTTTCAAAAATTTATCACCTGTTAAAAGACTTCTGAAAGCAACATTTTCAACATCTTCTTTAGCTTCATCAACTTTACTGATAATAAATCGTTGAACTTTATCAAAATAGATGCTAAAATTATGTTCTTTTGTTTCATGTATTTGTGCATTCACATAATAGCCTTTGCTAACTATTTGTTTAAATATTCTAATTATTTGTTCATCAGTATATTTGATATTTAGAAGCTCATTAATACCCCATAAAATATGATATTTGAAGTAGTATGGAGGATATTCATCTTTGCTTAATGTTTTTAGTTTGTCTTTAATTTTTATGTCTATATACGAATAAATATAATAACTTGCAAAGAGTTTATAAAATTCTTCATCTGTTATAGTATTTGTTTTTTGTCCATTTACACCGAAAATTTTATAATAAAAACCATTTTCGGTTATATCCCACATCTTTTTAGAACTTAAATAAATATCAGGAGGATTCAAAAACATGCTGTAATATGTTTTCGCAATATTTTCCATTGAAATAGTTTTCTTTTTAGGTTCATTCAATCTTCGTTTTCGCTTATATGCAATATCCTTGGACATAGGATATTCTAGTGGATATTTTAATTTATAATCTTTTACCTTGTTTTCTATAGCGATTTGAATTTCATCATTACTTCTGAAGTCGATTGATTTAATAACAGTCTGACTATTGTTATTTTTAACAATGTTAAAAGCTAAACTGCTTTCTTTATCACCACTGGTATATTTGTCAGCTTTTACTATTTTTATTAGTACTTTTACATCACTTAAATCAATACTTTCGGATTCTTTTGCGATTGTCGTTAATGTTTGTGCACCATTGACGACTTGAAATTTTGTACACGAGAGTTCTTGTTTTTCTTTGTTCCAGTAATAATCTTCACAAATAGCTGTTATTCCATTATTGTAATAGAAAAATTTATCCGGTGTTTTTTCTATTGTTTCAATCATTCCTTTATTAACAGTATTTTTGCCCAACCATTGTCTAATATTCAAATTAAACAATCTTTCGCGATATTCTCTATTTTGGTATAAACTTCTTAATTTGCTCCCTTTTTGTGTTATTAAAATAGTTTCATTTGGAGATATTGTATCTAATTCCATTACATCTTCATTACCTAAATTTAATATTATCCTATCCGGTGGATTATCCCCCATTGTTTTTATACTCTCATAGTCTGTTCTTAATTTTGTCGAATCGATAATTGAAAATTGAACATTTTCATTTTTGACAAGTGAAGTATAATATTCTTCTTCTTCGGTTGTTACTTTTTCATTTGTAACAAAAAATAAATTATATTCTAAATTTTTTTTATTTTTGATTTCAGCAAAATATGCTTTTAATTCGGCATTACATGTATTTTTATAAAGGTCCGTTTTTATGCTTTCTGGTAAATTAATAAAATCTTGAATTTCTTTTAATGGTTTTGAATTATATTTTGCTTGTATTATATAAACTTTATCATCATCAATGGTTATAAAATCAATCCCTTTATCATTTGCATTATCTACAATTCCTTGTTCTATCGCGTCACTATCTATATTGTATAATTTTTGAAAAATTTCATTTAAATAAAACTTAAGAAACAATGTTCCTTTTGTCTTTGTAGGCAGAGAATTTATGTCACCAGGATTTTTCAAAGCATAGCCCATATCATCGCTGTTAGCAATCTTTAGCATTTCTTCTAACATGTTATTTTTAAAAATATCATTCTTCTGTTCTTTTTTAGCCATACTTTACTCCTTTTTATTAAAGGGTAGCACAAACATGGATTTGAACATATTTTGAACGGTTATAAAACTGAGTTTGAATTAATTTGTCTCTTTATCCATTCCATAATTACTGAAACAAGGTATTCTTGTTCGGATTTCGTTAGTTCTCTGTGTTGGGAGAAGTGATGCCATTTTTCGATACAACCGCGGCAACAGGTGGCGGTTGCGTGTTGGGCGATAAATACAGGATGACCGCGCATTGGGGTTTGTTTGCCATCGTTCACAGGTTCTGCCGGAGCAACTCTATCTCTGATAAAATCGCAGGCATGAGAATGAATCGTATCAAGTCCTTTGTCCTTGATATATTCAAGTTCTTTTTCCCGAAGTTTAAATCTGCTCCTGAATTTTGATTTTGCTAATCTGTCTAAAATATCCATGAACTTACCCGTTAAAAGACTTATCTATACGTGAATTACGTTTATTTAAGAATTCCATTTGTTTATGGTACAAAGTATTCCATTCTTCAACAGCTTGAGGTCTTTGATCAGTCCTATTAAAGTTATCAAAATCTAAGTAAAAATTAATAGATTTATAATCATCTGAAACTAGATCATTCAAATAAAAGAAATCTACATAACCTTTGAAATCAACAAATAATTCAAAGAATTTGTAGTTTGCTTTCAATGTATCATAAAGCGGACTTTGTTCATTATTATAATAAAGCCTTATACATTCTAAAGTTAAGTCGAACCTATCTTTAATTTTGCCGTTATATCGTCCTCTTTCAACATTTATAGA
>OCVV012859786.1_pt1 | contig 14887 bp, 10 predicted proteins | sample 1539721 | NCBI WGS metagenome assembly OCVV01 (sample SAMN02144230, study PRJEB22623) | gut metagenome | biome: sheep rumen | host: Ovis aries | place: New Zealand
ACGCAAATTGCAAGCTGAAATTTCAGCCTGCAATTTGACCTATAGAGCAAGATGTGGTAGTCTTCAGCCTGCAAAATGACCTATACGCCTTTTTCTATTACTTCTTTACTTTCGTTGCCTTTATGAAATAAATAATCAGGAGGATGTAGGCAACGAGGCTCAGGACTTCGGAGAGGCTATTGTTGAGCCATTCGTCGTTGACGAGGTAAATACCACCGAAGCGCATCAGAGCACTGACCACTCCCATCAATGCACCACCAGCGATGAAGCCCGAGGCAATGAGCGTTCCTTTTTCTTCGCGCTCCTTATTGATTTTCTCATCCTTAGTGCGAGAGGTGATGTACCAGTTGATGGCTCCACCCACTACGAGCGGGATGTTCAGTTCCATTGGGATGAACATACCAAGGGCGAAAGCGAGGGCGGGAACACCGCAAAGGGTGAGGATGATGGCGAGGGCTGCACCGATGCCATAGAGTATCCAAGGAGCACCCACGCCGTTCATGAGCGGTTCAATCACGGCAGCCATCGCATTTGCCTGAGGCGCAGCGAGCTGTCCGCTGGTGAAGCCGTATGTCTTGTTGAGGATAATCATCACGCCGCCCACTGTTGCAGCCGAAACGAGTGTGCCGAGGAACTTCCATGTTTCCTGTTTGGCAGGAGTGGTGCCGAGCCAGTAACCTATCTTGAGGTCGGTGATGAAACTGCCTGCCATGGAGAGTGCCGTACAAACCACACCACCCATGATGAGGGCTGCTACCATTCCGCTTGGTCCTTTCAGTCCTACAGCCACCATCACGACACTGGCGAGAATCAAAGTCATCAGCGTCATGCCCGACACAGGGTTAGAACCCACGATAGCGATGGCATTGGCTGCCACGGTGGTGAAAAGGAAAGCGATGATGGCAACGAGGAGGATGCCAACGAGTGCTTGTGCGATATTGCCGTCGAACACACCGAGGTAGAAGAAAATGAAAGTGGCAATGATGGTGATGATGGTGCCAATGGCGATAATTTTCATGGAAAGATCGCGGTTGGTGCGGCTTTCCACTTTCTGTTCACCACCTTTGTTCTTCATTTCGCTGGCAGCGAGTCCCACGGCGCTCTTGATGATGCCCCACGAGCGGATAATACCGATGATACCCGCCATGGCGATACCACCAATGCCGATGCTCTTGCCGTAGGAGGTGAAAATCATTTCAGGACTCATGTCGCCAACGGCGGTAGTGATGGCTGGATTCCACTGATTCAGAACGGTGTCAGGGAAGATAAGTGCCATGCCAGGAACGAGAATCCACCACACGAAAAGTGAACCGAGGCAGATGATGACGGCGTATTTCAGACCGATGATATAGCCCAAACCAAGTACGGCAGCACCTGTGTTGATTTTGAAAACGAGTTTTGCTTTGTCGGCAAGTGTCTCACCCCATCCTATGACGCGAGTCGTGAAGTTTTCATTCCACCAACCAAAGGTGGCAACGATGAAGTCGTAGAGACCACCCACGATACCTGCGATGAGCAATGGCTTTGCCTGACTTCCACCCTTTTCGCCGCTGACGAGCACTTGTGTGGTGGCAGTGGCTTCAGGGAACGGATACTTGCCGTGCATTTCCTTGACGAAGTACTTGCGGAAAGGAATGAGGAAGAGGATGCCGATGATGCCACCGAGCAACGAACTGATGAAGACTTTCATGAAGGAAGCCGTCATTTCAGGATATTTTGCTTGTAGGATGTAGATGGCAGGAAGCGTGAAGATAGCACCTGCTACTACGGCACCAGAACAAGCACCGATACTCTGGATAATGACGTTCTCACCCAATGCCTTGTTGCGCTTGGCAGCCGAGGAAACTCCCACTGCGATGATGGCAATAGGGATGGCTGCTTCGAATACTTGACCGACTTTCAGACCGAGATAGGCAGCGGCAGCCGAGAAAATCATTGCCATGACGATACCCCAAGTGACAGACCATCCGTTGACTTCGGGATAGGTCACGTTGGGCTTCATGATGGGTTCGTACTCTTCGCCTTGCTTCAATTCGCGAAAGGCGTTTTCAGGAAGTTGCACTTCCTTTTCTTCTTCTTTTTTCATTATGTATGCTTTTTAATTTGGATGAATCAAAACTGAAAGTCCGTGAGCAGCTTCAGGTATGTGCTGATGGCATGCTCGATTTCGGGGATGCGAATGAATTCGTCGGCAGTGTGGGAACGGCTGGATTCGCCTGGACCTAACTTGAGGGACGGGAAGCGCATGAGGGCTTGGTCGGAGAGGGTAGGACTGCCGAAGGGTTTCATGCCCAATGCCTTGCAACGCTGAACGAATGGATGGTCTGCACTGATACTCGAACTGCTCAAGCGGAAACTGCGGGCATGGAGTTCGCTCTGCATGTTTTCTTGAAGCACGGAGAAGATTTCTTCGTTTGTGTAGCATTCGTTGCTGCGCACGTCGATGGTAAAGGTGCAGGTGTCGGGAATCACGTTGTGCTGTGTGCCAGCATTGATGATGGTGACGGTGGTCTTCACGGGTCCCAATAACTCCGTTTGCTTAGGGAATTGATATTGCTGAATCCAAGCGATGTCCTTCATGGCTCGATAGATGGCGTTGTCCCCTTCGTTTCGGGCTGCATGCCCTGCTTTTCCATGTGCCGTAGCATCTATCACCATCAGTCCTTTTTCAGCAATGGCGGGTTGCATGCCAGTGGGTTCGCCTACGATGGCAAAGTCTATTTTGGGAAGCAGCGGAAGTACGCTTTCAATGCCATTCTTGCCTGACACTTCTTCTTCACAGGAAGCTAAGTAAACCAAGTTGAACGAAGAATGAAGCGTGAAGGATGAAGAATTGGAGAGTGTGATGAATACTTGGAGCAAGGAGACAAGCCCTCCTCCGCAGTCGTTGGAACCTAAGCCATAGAGGGTGTCGCCTTCGAGCGATGGCTGGAAGGGATTTCGCTGCCATGCAGAGACGGGTTTCACCGTGTCGATATGCGCATTGAGCAGAATTGTAGGCTTGCTTTCGTTGAAGTCGGGAGAAAGCACCCACAGGTTGTTTCCGTGGCGCTGAGGCTGAAACCCTTTGTCTTGCAAGTAGTTCTGTAGGATGTCGGCAGCCGCCTGCTCGTCCCTGCTGATGGAAGGCGTGGCGATGAGTTGACTGAGGAGTTGGATTGTTTCGTTGAGCATGATGATTATTGATTTTCCCGCAAAGGTAGTGCTTTTTGAGGGAAAAACTGAAAACTTAGATGAAAAAATGATTGTATGGGGGTGGTCGGGAGTTTAAGCTCTATTTTTTTTGTATTAAAAACTGGGTTGAATCTGCGTCGGAATCTCCGTGTATAGTGTAAAATTGTAAAAATATAATAAGGAGGTGTGAGATGACAAAAAATGAAAGATTAAAAATGAAAAGTGAAAACTGTAGTGTGTAAAATGAGTGTAAGATTTGGTTTTTTATGAATCGATTGCAAAAAAGTTGATGCTTTATTTATTCGGTGTCACTAAATTTGACTAACTTTGCAACCCGATAATAAAAAACGGACTTCATTTTTAGAAAGAAATAGTAAAAATATGAGTGAAAAGAAGATTAAGACGGCATTGGTTTCGGTCTTTCATAAGGACGGACTTGACGACTTGCTTGCAGAGCTTCACAAGAACGGTGTTCAGTTCTTGAGCACAGGTGGCACACAGGCTTTCATTGAAGGTTTAGGTTATCCTTGCCAGAAGGTGGAAGACCTCACTACTTATCCTTCCATTTTGGGCGGACGCGTGAAGACATTGCATCCAAAGGTGTTTGGTGGAATCCTGGGTCGTCGTGAATTGGAAAGTGATCAGCAGGAAATGGCAAAGTATGAGATTCCTGAGATTGACCTTGTGATTGTGGACCTTTATCCATTTGAAGAAACCGTAGCAAGCACGACAGACGAAGCAACGATTATTGAAAAAATTGATATAGGTGGCATTTCGCTCATCCGCGCAGGTGCCAAGAACTTCAACGACGTGGTGATTGTTCCAAGTAAGGCTGAATATGGACCGCTGCTCGACCTCGTGAAGAAGCAGGGTGCCGTTACCACTAAGGAACAGCGCAAATGGTTTGCAAAGCAGGCGTTTGGTGTGAGCTCACACTACGACACAGCTATTCATGCTTACTTTGAAAAGTAAAAAGAGAGAAAACGGTTAAGGTTTTGTTTTTAGGGTCAAATAGCTGAGAGCGGTTTCCAAGATAAACCGGAGATGTATGTTGTCTTTAATCGAGAAGACTAAGGGACTCGAGGAATAAACTACTTTTAGATAGAAACATGGGATTTTTTAGTTTAACACAAGATATTGCAATCGACTTGGGTACAGCCAACACCATCATTACCATGGGCGGTAAGATAGTGGTGGATGAACCTTCTGTTGTTGCCATGGACCGCAGTTCAAAGAAGATGATGGCTGTGGGACATCAGGCAAAGATGATGTATGAAAAGACTCACGAGAACATTTTGACTTGTCGTCCACTCCGTGATGGTGTGATTGCCGACTTTAATGCTTGTGAGCAGATGATGCGCGGACTGATCAGGATGGTGAAGACGGGTCGTCACCTCTTCTCTCAGTCACTCCGTATGGTGATTGGTGTTCCTTCGGGTAGTACTGAAGTGGAACTTCGTGCCGTTCGCGACAGTGCAGAGCATGCTGGTGGTCGCGACGTGTATTTGGTTTTTGAACCAATGGCGGCAGCTATCGGTATTGGTATTGATGTGGAGGCACCAGAAGGTAACATGGTGGTTGACATAGGTGGTGGTTCCACTGAAATCGCAGTGATTTCTCTCGGTGGAATCGTCTCAAACAACTCCATCCGAGTGGCAGGTGATGACTTCACAGCCGATATTCAGGAATATATGAGTCGTCAGCATAACGTGAAAGTCAGTGAACGTATGGCTGAGCGTATTAAGGAGAATGTGGGTTCTGCCCTTGTGGAATTGCCAAACGATTTGGCTCCAGATCCATACGTGGTGCATGGACCTAACCGTATCACAGCACTCCCATTGGAGATTGCCGTGACCTATCAGGAGATTGCACACTGCATCGACAAGTCGGTGGCTAAGATTGAAACAGCCGTGCTGAGTGCATTGGAGCATACTCCACCAGAGTTGTATGCCGACATCGTGAAGAACGGTATTTGGCTCACTGGTGGTGGTGCTCTCCTTCGTGGTCTTGACAAGCGTTTGACCGATAAGATCAAGATTCAGTTCCACATTGCCGAGGACCCACTCCACAGCGTGGCTCGCGGAACAGGAATCTGCTTGAAGAATGTTCACAACTTCTCGTTCTTGATGCGATAAGATGCGGAATCTGATAGACTTTATACAAAAGAATCTTTATTGGCTGGTGTTCCTCTTCTTAGAGGTCGTCAGCCTAATTTCGCTTTTTAAGTATAACAGCTATCAAGGTAGTGTTTATTTCACGACTGCCAATCAAATGGTGGGTGGTGCTTACCGCTTGACAAGTGACGTATCCTCTTATCTGAAATTAGGCAAGGAGAATGCCTACTTGGAGCAGGAGAACGAGCAGCTGAGAAGTGAATTGTTGGCATTGAAGAAGAAACTGAGGAAAAGACAGGGTAATTCCACCTTTGTCAACATCCAGGACACGATCTTGACGGATTACAAGTTCGTGGGAGCGCAGGTTATCAGTTCTACGCTTCATCGAACGAACAATTTGCTCACCCTTGACAAAGGTTCGAAAGATGGCATTCGTCCCGAGATGGGTGTGGTGTGTTCGCAGGGCGTGGTGGGAATTGTTTATCTCACCTCGCGCAATTATTCCATCGTGATTCCTTTGCTGAATACCAGTTCTCAAATCAGTTGCCGCATGAAGAACTCACAATTCTTCGGTACGATGCAATGGCAGCGTGGCGACCCCGATATATCGTATGTGAACGACATACCTCGTCATGCCAAGGTGGAAGTGGGTGAGATAGTGGAGACCAATGGCTATTCCGACATTTTCCCTGAGGGTATTCCTATTGGAAAGGTGAAGAAAGTGAAAGACTCATCTGATGGTATGTCGTATAGTTTGGAAGTAGAGCTCTTCACTGATTTCAAGACGCTTCGCAACGTGTCGATTATCACAAACTACACGAAACCTGAGCGCAAAGCATTAGAAGAGAAGGCGGACTCCCTTATGCAGACGGTTGATGATTAAGGGAATCAAACATCAGTATTGATAGAACCTACTTTGTAGATTAAAAATGAGTAGATCAATTATACATCGGTTTTGGAGAATGGTGCTGTTGCTGCTTTTGCAACTCATCATCCTGAATCATGTGCATGTGTTCACATACGCAACTCCAGTTGTCATTGCCTACTTGACGATGAATTTCCAACGAGGAGCCTCACGTGTGGGCTTGCTCCTATGGGGTTTTGCCATTGGTCTGCTCTATGATGTGTTTAGCAACACGATGGGATTGGGCATGTGTTCAGCAACACTTTTGGCAATGATGCAACCTTTCCTTTTGAGTCTTTTCACGCCACGCGATGCGGCTGACGACATGGTGCCATCGATGCATAGCATGGGTGCTCACAGGTATAGTCTCTATGTCTTTTTCTCCATGCTTCTTTTCCATATCGTCTTCTATGCGCTCGATGCGTTCACCCTCTCGAATTGGACACTCACCCTCATCGCTATGGGAGGTGGAGGGCTGATGGCATTCATCATTGTGCTTTTCGCTCAGATTGTTATTCCTAAAGACGATTAGACAGACTAACAACATATTTCAGAGATGGTGGTGGGCAACAGTAGCATACTTGATAATCGAAAATATGTGATTGGCGGCATTGCATTCGTCATTGTCGTTGCCTACATCATACGTCTTGCTTTCCTTCAGTTGTTCAGCTCCGACTACAAAGCGAGTGCCGACAACAACGCTTTCCATAATAATATCATTTACCCTTCGCGAGGTAATATCTACGACCGCAACGGAGAGTTGTTGGTGTTCAACCAACCTGCATACGACCTCATGGTGACCATGCGTGAGGTGGAGGATTTGGACACGCTCGATTTTTGCAAAACTCTGAAAATCACACGTAAGCAGTTCGACGACAAGATGGCTACCATCAAGGACCGTCGAAAGAATCCAGGCTATTCTTCCTACACTCAGCAACTGTTCATGAATCAGATTTCTGCCGTGGAATATTCCGTCTTGCAGGAAAAACTGTTTCGTTTTCGTGGTTTCAGTGTGAGAAAACGAAATATCCGCCAGTATGCTTATCCTAATTTGGCGCATGTGCTGGGTGATGTGGCTGAAGTTTCGCCTTACGACATTGAAAAGGATGATTACTACATAGCGGGTGACTACATGGGTAAGCAGGGAGTGGAGCGTAGTTATGAGAAAGACTTGCGTGGCGAAAAGGGAGTGGAAGTGCTCTTGCGTGATGCTCGTGGACGTATTCAGGGACATTACCAAAATGGTGCATTCGACCGCAAACCAAAGCCTGGCAAGGATTTGACACTGAGCATCGACATCAAGTTGCAAGCATTGGGCGAACGACTCATGGAAGGAAAACTCGGTGCCATTGTTGCTATCGAACCCAATACCGGTGAGGTTCTTTGTATGGTTTCCTCGCCCACTTACGACCCTCGATTGCTCGAAGGTAAGGAACGAGGAAAGAAGATGATTGAGATGGGACAAGACCCTTTGAAACCACTGCTCAATCGTGCCGTGCTCGGAACTTACCCTCCTGGTTCTACATTTAAGACTTCTCAGGCGTTGACATTCATGCAGGAGGGCGTGATTACTTATCAAACTGCATATCCTTGTCATCGTGGTTTCCGCTTTGGACGCATGAAGGTGGGATGTCATGGACATGGTTCACCTCTGCCTTTGATTCCTGCCATTGCCACGTCGTGTAACGGTTATTTCTGTTGGGGACTCTACCACATGTTGAATGACCGTCATAAATACCGCACCATTCAGGATGCCATGACTACCTGGAAGGATTACATGGTGTCGATGGGTTTTGGCTACAAACTCGGGGTGGACCTTCCAAGCGAATCGCGAGGCTTGATTCCAAATGCTCAATTCTATGACAAGGCCTTCAAAACATGGTCGCCACTTTCCGTCATTTCTATTTCCATCGGTCAAGGCGAGGTCCTGCTAACTCCTTTACAGATTGCCAATCTCGGTGCTACCATCGCTAATAGAGGCTATTACGTCACGCCTCATGTAGTGAAGAGCGTGAAGGGTGGGGCACTTGCCGATAGCCTCTTGGAGAAGCATAAAACGAAAGTGTCTCCTCATTATTATAATTATGTGGTGGAGGGTATGCGCAAGGCAGTTTTGGGCGGTACTTGTCGTGGTGCTAATAATCCTTGGTTTGAAACTTGTGGTAAGACGGGTACGGCTCAAAATCCGCATGGTCAGGACCACTCTGCTTTCATGGGCTTTGCGCCAAAGGAAAACCCAAAAATTGCCATTTGTGTCTATGTGGAGAATGGTAAGTGGGGAGCTACTTATGGTGTGCCAATCGGTGCGCTGATGATGGAACAATATATCAATGGTAAACTCTCTCCAGCCAGTGAACATAAAGCGACCACTTTCCAGAAAAGGCATATTTCTTACGCCAGTCTTATTAAGAAGGAACTGAAGAAGATGGGCAAGGAATTACCAACAGAAAAGCTTGATTCGACCAAATCCAAGGACCCTAAGGAACTAAAGAAATTGGAGGAGGAAAAGAAGAAGGCTGCTGAGGCAAAGAAGAAAGCCGAAGAAGAAGCAAAGAAAAAGGCTGAAGAGGCGAAGAAAAAAGCAGAGGAAGAAGCCAAAAAGAAGGCAGATGCTGCCAAGAAAGCACTTGAAGAGCAAAAGCGCAATGCGGTACAAAAGGCTGTGACCACCACGCCAGTTCCAGTTCCGAATGATAGTAGCACCGTGGCTGACTCTCTGAAAGCTGTGCAAACTCAGAAGCGTGAAGAGTGAAGCGTTAAACGTGAAGCGTGGAGTGCGAAGCGTGAAGCGATGCCATCCGGATGTTAAAACTAACGCCAACGCTATTTCTCTCCACTCCCCACTTTTCACTCTTCACTTTTCACTCTTCACATTTCACTTATCACTTATCACTTATCACTTTTCACTTAATACAATGCCCGTACAAAACGAACAGACACCAAAGGGAATCTTCCTCTCACTCGACTGGGTGACCATCGGATGCTATCTGATTCTGGTCATTTGGGGCTGGTTCTCTATATGTGGTGCAAGTTACGACTTCAATAATCCAGACATACTGAGTTTTTCCACCAACTCTGGTAAGCAGTTTGTGTGGATTTGCACAGCCATTGTGCTGGGTAGCATGATTATCTTCATCGAAAAACGAGTGTTCGACCAATCAGCATTTGTTCTCTACACGGTGATGATGCTTTTGCTGATTGTGACGATTTTCATAGCTCCTGATACGAAAGGCTCTCGCTCTTGGATACCAATTGGTCCCGTCAAACTCCAGCCAGCCGAATTTGCCAAGTTCTCCGTTGCGCTCGCTTTGGCAAAATATATGGACCAATTTGGCTTTAATATGGCAAACAGTAAGCAGTTTGTGCGTGTGGTAGGTCTTATAGTTCTGCCTATGCTGCTGATTGTGATGCAAAAGGAAACTGGTTCTGCCTTAGTCTATCTCTCTTTCTTCTTGGTGCTCTATCGCGAAGGCATGACAGGCTCCTTGCTTTTCACTGCTTTTGCTTGTGTCGTTTATTTTGTCGTGGGTGTTCGTTTCAGCAGCGACCTATTTCCAAAAATGCCCGTATCCATCGGGGAATTCTCAGTTTTGATACTGGCACAAATCTTCATTACGGGCATGGCAGCCACGTATGGAAAAGACCGTCTGGCACCTCGCATCATGTCCTATGGCGGATTAGGCGTATCACTGCTTGCCTTTCTGTTCTCAGCCTTTGTCATTCCTTTCAATGTGTGCTGGGTTTTATTGGCAATTTGCATTCTTGATATCCTATATCTTGCAGGACTTGCCATCTATTACCAATCAAGAAATTATGTTCTGATTACTTTGTTTGCCGTGCTATCTACGGGCATGTACTATGTATGTGACACAGTACTTGACCATTTGGCAGACCACCAGCGTACACGTATTGAAGTGCTCTTGGGAAAGAAGGAAGATTTGCGCGGAGCAGGCTATAATGTGAACCAAGCAAAGATTGCCATTGGTTCGGGCGGATGGACAGGCAAGGGTTTCTTGAAAGGTACGCAAACCAAGTTGAAATATGTGCCAGAACAAGACACCGACTTCATCTTCTGCACAGTAGGAGAAGAGGAAGGCTTCTTTGGTGCAGCAGGTGTGCTGGTGATGTATTTGTTTTTCATTTGGCGCTTGATTGGTTTGGCAGAACGACAACCAGATACATTAGGGCGAGTCTATGGCTACAGCGTCTGCTGTATTTTTATTTTCCACCTATTCATCAATGTAGGCATGGTGCTGGGTCTCACTCCCGTCATTGGTATTCCACTTCCTTTCTTCTCATACGGAGGTTCCTCCCTATGGGGCTTCACCATTCTTCTATTTATCTTCTTGAGAATGGACGCAGAAAGAAATGTGAAGCGGCAATAGCGTGAAGTGTGGAGCGTGAAGCGTGAAGCGAAAAAAGTGAAGTGTGAAGCGAAATAGCGTTGGCATTGGCGTTAGCTTTTCCTTCCAGAAGGCATCGCTTCACGCTCCACACTTCACGCTTCACTCTTCACACTCCACTCTTCTCACTTCCTTCTCCTCCCCTCGGGGAGGCAGGGTAGGGGCTTACACTTCACGTTTCTTCACCACAGACCACCGTCATTCCAAGGATTATGCGTTTCGGAATTCATGTCCTCGCGTTCCTTGCCCAATTGCTGAGTTGTCTCTTCATCTTTATAACTCAATGCAACTACGTACATGAGGTCGGCACAGCGCTGGGTTACCATTGGTGTTTGATATAACTTTTTCATATTTATTTCTGGTTTTTTAGATGAATGATGAAAATGTAATTTAGCGATTATTGATGATTCTCTTCTGTCCGTTCACGATGTAGATTCCCTTCGTAGGAGAAGTGACACGTCTGCCTTGCAAGTCGTAGATAATAGCCGATTCGTCATCCACATTCTGCACTGTTGTGCTGATGCCCGTCAGTTCATCATCGATACCAAAGTTAAAGAAGTTCACCTCGTTGCTCTCGTTCCGCACCAAGAATGCTTTGTTGGCGGCAAGCGTTTCTCCAACAAATTTGCGGAAACCTATATCTCCTTGATTCTTTCCCACACTGAGCGTATAGACTGTACCATCAATATCAGCTGTTGGAGTATCTTCAGTCACACCGCTCAACCTGCTATTTGCACAGGCATCCACGTGTGTTGTCGAACTTGTAAACGTATAAGTTCCTGGTTGTGCATAGACAATCACACCCGTATGGGCAGGGATATTGTTCTCCACCTTTGTGAGAACAAGCGAACGACCCACAACATCGCTCACATACATCACATCTCCCATTCCCTCAACTTCAGGAATTGCAACAGAATAGTCCAAATAGAGTGTAGCGACTCCTGCATCTGAAACCGTCAATTCAAATTCCATTGGGTCTAATGGCACAATGCTGCCAAAACGACTCCAAGGTTCCGTGTTCCTATAATCTTCGATTGCACATGCTGGCACATGAAGCGTCCCAATAGGAACACTGTAACAATAATAAAAAGTATACGCATCTGTTGATGGCACCGTTTCCGCATAACAATTAACGATACGCAAGCTATTGCAACCATAGAATGCAGCATCACCAATACTAGTGACAGATTTCGGAATCTCAATGAAGATTAAACCTTTGCAACCTGCAAAAGCTCCAACTCCAATCGAAGTAACAGAATTAGGAATTACTATGGAGATCAAGCCACTACAACCACCGAATGCTTCATATCCTATACAGGTCAATCCTGTAAAGTATTGCAGTTCATCGAAGAAGGTGATTTCGCTCCTTTGGAACACAGTTCCAATATCGGTTACAGCAGAAGCTTCCCAGTAATTGAGTTCACTGTCGTGGTTGGTGTCCCAGTTCTCAACACAGATTGCCTTGACGTTGGCATCGGCAAATTCGATGTTTTTAATTTCAACAATATTCGAGAATCTGTTCCAATCTTCTGTTGCCCTATAAGTATCAATCAATCCTTTAGGAACATAAAGGGTTGCATCATCTGGAATTCCATCAAAAGCATCACGTCCTGTTTCATAAACATCTGAAATATTTGAAACAACAGATTTCAAGCTACTGCAGTAAGCGAATGCCTGATCTCCAATAGAAGTGACAGAATTAGGAATCACGATGGAGGTCAAGTCTCTGCAACCCCAGAATGCTTGGTCAGAAATGCCAGTGACAGTAAGTTCCATACCACCATAGTATGTAATTTTTTCAGGAATTACAATGTCTCCATAATAATTATAATATTCAGGACTTGGAATGTCTCCAGATGGATCAGAAGGACCATAAGAATAGATACCATTAACAACAATTGCTTCTGAGGTACTTTCTTTTATTAAATAATATATGCCATCGATTAATGAGACATAGTCTTGGATTTGGGGTTCAGGGAAATCTTGTGCATTCGCCAAGCACGGAATGCAGAGAAAGAGGAAAGATAGGATAAAATTTCTCATAATAATTAAGTATTAAAGGGTTAATAAAATAATGATACGAATTTGAAATAGAAAAGGTCAATAACTTTTCTGTGATTGCATTTAAGGTCTTTTTTACTTTCAACTTTTATTTGTTGCCTTTCGCAGCCCCGAGAAAGACGATGATGAAACATGAAAAAAGAAGCGTGGAACTGCTATGTCCACGTTTCAGATAGAGGTCGTAGGAAAAACCCGAAAAGACAAACTGTGGAAAAAGCATTCCACGCCCATACAGGCGTGAAACACTATGCTTATCTTTCGTCTTTTCTTAGAAATTTCCTACGTTTCTATCTGTTCGACGAGCATAACGCTTCAAATTCAATATGTCGTGACGAACCGAAAAGTCCGTCTGAATCCAATCATCAGGGCATTTTATGCTACCGACTATTTGAATTCATGGCAAAAATAGCAGAAATACTTTGTAATGCCAAATTTTTTGTCATGTTTTTATATTAACGAAAAGAAAAAGATACCATGACGCTCCCCTAAGGTTTTACTGACTCACTCCTTTGGTTTTCCTGGATTTCTTCCTTGGTTGTACTGAATTTTTCCTTTGATTCAACTGAAATGGCGAGCCCTCAACGTTTTTACGGCGAGCCTTCGCCATCGCAACGCCGAAGGCTCGTTATCGAATCGCCGAGCCTTCGGCAACTAGTTGAATCCAAAGGAACGGTTCAGCCAATCCCCTCATACGCTTCAGATAATCCTAGGAAGCGTTGCAGTCAAACATAAGAGAATCAGGGATTTAAAGGATTCTAAGGATTTATTTGAACCCCGAAACGATGCTTACGCCATTAAACTTGAAGCGATGCCGTCCGAAAGGCATCGCTTCAAGTTTCATACTTCATATTTCAGATTGTAATTATTCAGCGAATCATTATTTTGAGTCACCTACGGCGAGAACCTTTAGCAAGGCGTAGCCAAATCTTTCAAATCTTTAATAATATTACATATTTCTATGTCGAAAAATAAAAAGATTTGGCAGATTTGAATTGATTTGTAGGATTTCTGCCTGATAAGGCACTCCTTGATATTATTCGCTGAATGGTTACTTCTGATTTAGTTATCGTTAAAATAGATTGACAATGCCTAGTTGGTTCACGATGATGCCGAGGATGGCAAGAGGAACGATGTAGCGAAGGAGGAAAATCATTGCCTTGAAATAAGGAGCACTGCTGAGTCCATAATTCGTGATTTCATCGCGGAAAATCTGCTTGTCGAGATACCATCCAGCAAAGAGGCTGATGAACATGCCACCGATTGGGAGGAAGATATTTGAGGAAACCCAATCGAAGAGGTCGAAGATGGTCATATCGAAAAGGCGAACATCGTTCAGTATACCGAAAGAAAGTGAACAGATGCAGCCCAAGAGGATGCAGACGATTGTTTCGGTGAGGGCAGCACGCTTGCGGGTCCAGTGGAATTCTTCCGACATGTAGGAAGTAACCACTTCGTGCAAGGAAATCATACTGGTGAGCGCTGCAAGGATGACCAACAGATAAAATGCTGTTGAGAAAATGTAGCCAAGTATGGGTAGTCCAGCGAATGCCTGTTGGAATACGTTCGGCAAGGTGATGAAGAGGAGGGAGGCACCCACATCCTTTGGTGCTAAGTGATAGCCAGCAGATGAAGCAGCAGGAAAGATGATGAATCCTGCCATGAGCGCAATCATCGTGTCGATAGAAGCCACTTGCAGCGCTGTCTTTCCAAGACTTGTTTTCTTGTCGAAATAGGAGGCATAAGTGCAGAGGCATCCCATGCCTAAGGAAAGAGAATAGAAAGCTTGTCCCATTGCTGAAAGTACGGTTTTTCCCGTTATCTTAGAGAAATCGGGCTTCAGCAGAAACTCCAATCCTGTCTTGGCTCCGGGGGAGGTGACGGAACACACCACCAGCACCACGACCAAACCGAAAAGGACTGGCATGAGTATCTTGCTCCATCGCTCAATACCTTTGGTCACGCCTTTCACGATGACGAAGTGCGTCATCACAACAAAGACGATGAGCCAGATGATAGGCATCCAGGGATTGGCAACAAATTCATTGAAAATCTTGGGAAAATCATGGGGAGTCTTACCGGCAAACTGGTTGGTAAGAGCCAGCATGGCATATTCGATGGTCCATCCTGCCACGACGCAATAGTAGCACATGATGAAGAATGCCGAGAACACGCCGAGTCGTCCCACCCATTTCCACTGTGTGTTTGGTGCCAGTTTCTGATAGGCACGGGCT